>ERZ791702.145-NODE-145-length-45322-cov-59.1564_pt1 | contig 45322 bp, 39 predicted proteins | sample MGYA00510050_ERZ791702 | MGnify/ENA primary metagenome ERZ791702 (study PRJEB30046, sample SAMN00715230) | human gut metagenome | study: EMG produced TPA metagenomics assembly of the A metagenome-wide association study of gut microbiota in type 2... | reverse complement strand
CTACTTCCGTCCGCAGAACAACGTCGTATTAGAGGCTGGCAGCCGCTATACCTACACCGTTAAGGTGAACGCCACCGGCCTGACGTTAGAGGGTTGCACCATCGGCAGCTGGGCTGACGGTGGCGGCGAGAGCGGCGCAGCTGAGGATTTGGGCTACATCTACGACAGCAACACCAAGACCTACACGGTCTATAACGCCGACGGCCTGCTGGCATGGAACGAAGCCTCACAAAAAGATGAATCGATAAATTGCACCCTCACCGCCGACATCGACATGACGGGTAAGGAATGGACACGGTCAGACATATTTACATTCTACTCCGGCGTCTTTAATGGACAAGGACACCGCATTACAGGATTTAACTCTTCAGCAATGAATAATACTGGATTTTTGGGTTCACTCTTAAGTGAACGTGGAGTGATAAAGAACCTACAACTCATAGATGTGAATCTGTATGGCAGTAGTGGAAATACTGCTGGAATAGTGGGCCGAAATCATGGCCAAATCATTGCCTGCTCTGTGACGGGAAAAATTTCTGCATCATATGGTGGAACTTGTGGTATAGCCGAATCAAATTATGGCGATATCATCGCTTGCTGGTTCGACGGCACATTGAAAGAGTCTAACAATGGAGCTATAGTGCGTTATAACTACGCTGATATAACTTCCTGTTATTGGGGAGGCAATGCCGGGCAAGGAGTATTCCGTATTGAAGGAGGAACGGTAGATGCCACGAAGGTGGACGGCACGACAGTGAAATGGCAGACAGCCGTCGACGGCATGAACACCGCCCTCACCGCTGGCGACTACCAGTGGGCACTAGGCACCAACGGTCTGCCCGTACTGCAAAAGAAACAATAACAATCTCTAAACAACACGCATCATGAAACGAACAACCATTCATATATTCGCAGCCATCGCCCTGCTGCTCGGCCTTGCCGCCTGCACACAGGACGAAGCGGGCTTCCTACCGGAAGGGGCGGAAGGCACATCCATCGTCTTCACCGCCACGGGGCTGAATCCCGTCGCGACAGCCACCGCCGGCACCCGTGCCCCAGCGGACGGCAATTGGGAGGGTGTGCAGAGCGTGGCAGTCCTGATGGACGGCACGGTGAAGGCATACGACGTGACGCCCTCCACCGCCGACCCCACCAGCGCCACGCTGACCTCCACCGACCCGTACTACTGGACCAACCACAAAGACATCACCGTTACGGCGTGGTGGCCCTACACCGCTGGCGAGACAACCCCACCTGCGGTAAAAGTAAAAGCCAACCAAAGTGCCCAGAAGGACTTTGAGGGCAGTGACCTCATCGTAGCCGACGGACAGACGGTGACTTACGGTAGCCCCACGCTTCGCTTCACCCACCGCACGGCGCGGGTAACCATCGTTTTGACGGACTACACCGAGGGGCTGGCATCCGTGCAGCTGACGGGTCTCTCCACCGAAGGCGACAACCCGGATATAATCGTCCCGTATGACAAGGGTAGCAACACCTACACCGCCCTCGTAGCCCCGCAAAGTGTGGCAGCTGGCAAGGCCTTCATTACCTGCACCTTCACCAACGGCAAGGTCTTCGTCTATAAGATGAAGAATGCTGCCGACTGGCAGGCGGGCGGTGAATATACCTACACCGTCTCCCTCGCTGCGGCAAAAGGCTATATCATAGAGGACGACGGCAGCTACACCGTGACCTCCGCCGACGGCCTGATGAATATAGCCGAATTAGTGAACGGAGGTAAGAGCAACATTAACATTACCCTCGACACTGACATTGACCTCACAGGCAAAGGCTGGACGCCGATAGGCACAAGCTTCGATAACTCATACAAAGGCACCTTCGACGGTGGCGGCCATACCATTACGGGGCTGACCTTTACGACAAATGACGAATATGCGGGTCTGTTCGGCTGGCTCAATAGAGCTGGTACGGTGAAGAACGTGGTGATGGAGGGCGTACAGATAACAAGCAATCGAATATATGGCGGCAGTATTGGCGGCGTGGTAGGATATAGCTGGGGCACCATTGAAAACTGCTCGGTGTCGGGCAGCATCAGCGGCACGGTGTATGTCGGCGGTGTGGTGGGTGCTCAAATAGGCGGTTCCATCACCGGATGCAGTTCCTCTGCCACAGTGAAGGGAACGGTCGATGTCGGCGGCGTGGCAGGTCAGACGAATTCGAGTGCCACCCTGACCGCTTGCTATGCCACGGGCAACGTGACCATAGAAATAAACCCCGCAAAGAATATCGCTGGCGGCAGTCTGGTGGGAATGAACGCAGGAAGCAGCCTCCTTGCCTGCTATGCCACGGGCAACGTAACCAGTACGGGTAGTAGCACTGGCCAAGTACATATCGGCGGCTTTTTGGGAAATAACTACACCACCGTGACCGCCTGCTATTGGAAGAACAATCATGAACAAGGTATCGGCTACAAAAAGGCAGGCACCGTCACCGAAGTCACGAAGGTGGACGGCACTGGCGTTACCTGGCAGAAAGCCGTTGATGCCATGAACACCGCCTTGCAGAACACAGGTTCAAAGTGGCGTTACGAACTTAACGGAACATTGCCTACCTTGAAGAAGCAGTAAACCGTAGGTCTTGACTGTTAATCAGAACGAAGATGGTACAACTATCAATCGGCTGAATAGCGAAGAGTTGGCACATTGGCTTGAGGATTATACACTTGGTGATTTGTGGAAACAAAATATTATGAAAGGATGTCAGTCAGGTGTGAGAGGTCAGTAAACATGAAAATAGGAGATAAACACTTATGATTAGTGTTTACCTCCTATTAGATTATAATTAGTTGTACTGTTATTGGTGTTGTTGTTGATACTTGCGAGCACCAAAATAGCATTACTTTTATAGTTTATTCTTTTAACAAGTCGTCAAGGAATTCATCGAGGTCGTGATCCAGGTTTTCCATCAGGTCACCACCCAGAATGATGGTATCATCGTCGGCAAGATAGAGTTCGCCGAGGTTTTCCTTGTCATCATCTTCCAGCACGAAGCTATATGGCTTCAGGATTCCGAGATTATCAACGATCTCAGAATTCTTGCGCAAGGTGTCTCGCAAAATCTTTGCCACCTCATCATAGAAGTTCTCATCCTTGTTGTCTATCCATTGCTCAACTACGCAGCGAGTAATCTCTGTGTCGTCATCGTCAAAGGCTAGGAGTTCACCACTGTCTTGGGAAACTCTTACATGGATGTCGGTCAGCACGGCGTTTTCTTCATTTGAAGGTTGTGCTGGAAACTTTTGAGCTATCTTTTTAATAAAGCGCTCAACTTGCTGAATTGTCATCTGCTCTGTTATTTCCATAATCTTAGTGTTTTCGTGCCTCGACACGCTAGGTGTTGTTGGCTTTCTTGTTTTTTGCAAAGGTACACAAAAAAATGATATAAACAAAGAAGATGCCGAGAAAATTATAAAAAACCTATTTTTATCCGTTTATTTCTGTGTTTTTCTCAATTTTTATGGTCTAAAATGTAAAATAGAAAACGTTTACGTTTCTTTTGATTAAATAATCTGGTGATTTTGTTTGTCATTTATAAATAATATATTATCTTTGCAAACAAATTAGAATTGCTAACTCTACTTTGCAATAGGCCACCTTAAAATAGGTGCTCTTGTGTAGAAGAGGAAAGGCTAACCTTATGAACAAGATTTGGAAATGAGTAATAAAATAAAGCATAATGGAGTTGTGGATGGAGTAGAAGAGGGCTGTGTGCGCGTGCGCATCCTTCAGTCATCTGCGTGCAGTGCCTGTAAGGTGGCTGCGCATTGCAATGCTTCTGAAACGAAAGAAAAGATTATCGAGGTGCAGGCTGCTGATGCTGTCAAGTATCAGCTGGGTGACTCTGTTGTTGTGGTGGCAGATACGGCTGTTGGCTTCCGTGCCAGCTTGTATGGCTATTTGCTGCCTCTGGTCCTGATGGTTGTGGCTTTGGTTGCCGTACTGAAGATTACGCAATCAGAGGGATATGCCGCTGTGTCTGCCTTGGGGATATTGATACCTTATTATATAGGGCTTTATCTCTTGAGAAACAAACTACGAAACAAATTAAGCTTTAGTCTTGAACCCTGCAGCTAGGAATGATTTCCCAGCTTTTCAGGCTCGAATACAAGATGTTGGCTGATATGGAAATAACTAGAAATATTAACAAAACAAATACAAACTATTATGGATTTAATTTTGAGTGCTGTCTTGGTACTCGGTGCCATTGCGCTGATTGCAGCGCTGGTACTTTTCGGGGTATCCAAGAAGTTTGCCGTTGAAGAAGACCCTCGACTGGGACAGGTAGGAGAACTCCTTCCGGGTGCCAACTGTGGTGGTTGCGGTTTTGCCGGATGTTCCGGTATGGCGGCTGCGCTAGTCAAGGGTACTGATGCCGGTAGCATCGACGGACTGATGTGTCCTGTGGGTGGTGCCGACGTGATGGGCAAGGTGGCTGATCTCCTTGGCTTGGCTGTGGCTAACACAGAGGCTAAGGTGGCAGTGGTTCGTTGTAATGGTTCTTGCGAGCATCGGCCTCGCATTGCCGAGTATGATGGTTTACACACTTGTGCTGCCATGAACTCCTGTGGTGCTGGTGAAACCGGCTGCGGTTTCGGCTGTCTGGGTTGTGGCGATTGCGTGGCTGCCTGTCAGTTTGGTGCTATCTCTATCAATCCAGAGACGGGGCTTCCTGAGGTTGATGAGGAGAAGTGTGCGGGTTGTGGTGCTTGCGCCAAGGCTTGTCCACGTCATATCATCGAGCTTCGCAAGAAGGGTCCTAAAGGTCGCCGTGTTTATGTGCAGTGCGTGAACCACGACAAGGGAGCTGTGGCTAAGAAGGCTTGTAGCGTTGCTTGCATCGGATGCGGTAAGTGTCAGAAAGTCTGCAAGTTTGATGCTATCACGGTAGAAAACAATGTGGCTTATGTTGACTTCAACAAGTGCCGCATGTGTACCAAGTGTGTTGACGAATGCCCAACCGGTGCTCTCGTAAAAGTAAATTTCCCAGTTAAGAAAAAGGAGGAATAATCATGAATTTGAGAACTTTTAGAATTGGTGGAGTTCACCCAGAAGAGAATAAGATTACTGCCGAGATGGCTACTCAGGTAGCACCTCTCCCTAAGCAAGCGATTTTCCCACTTGGTCAGCACATCGGTGCTCCTGCCAAGCCTGTAGTTGCCAAGGGCGACAAGGTGAAGGTGGGTACACTCATCGCTGAGGCGGGTGGCTTTGTGAGTGCTCCTATTTACAGTTCCGTTTCAGGAACCGTGTTCAAGGTAGATACATCTATTGATGCTACCGGTTATCGCAAGCCTTGCATTATCATTAATGTAGAGGGCGACGAGTGGGAGGAGAGCATCGACCGCTCTGATAAACTCGAGACTCTGGAGGCTCATGACGAGTTGACTCCAGAAGAGATTGTCAGCCGTATCAAGGTGGCTGGTGTCACTGGTATGGGTGGTGCCGGTTTCCCAACCTTCATCAAGCTTTGTCCTCCTCCAGGAGCCAAGGCTGAGTGTGTTATCATCAATGGTGTAGAGTGTGAGCCTTATATCACAGCCGACTATCGCCTGATGATGGAGCATGCCGATGAGATTCTCGTTGGCTTGAACCTTCTGATGAAGGCGGCTAAGGTAGAGAAGGGTTACATTGGTATCGAGGACAACAAGCCTGCTGCCATCAAGCTCTTCGAGGAAAAGACAGCCAATGACTCCCGTATCGAGATCGTTCCTCTGGCTAAGAAGTATCCTCAGGGAGGTGAGAAGCAGTTGGTGGACGCCGTTATCCGCCGACAGGTTCCTGCTCCTCCAGCTATCCCGGTCAATGTTGGAGCAATTGTTCAGAATGTAGGTACTGCCTTCGCTGTTTATCAGGCAGTTATGAAGAACAAGCCTCTCTTCGAACGCTATACCACCGTTACCGGTAAGCAGGTGAAGAATCCTGGTAACTTCCTCGTACGTATGGGAACCCCATTCTCTCAGATGATTGAGAACTGTGGCGGTTTGCCTGAGGGCGACAACAAGGTATTGGCTGGTGGTCCGATGATGGGTAAGGCTGTGATCAGTCTCGATGTTCCTGTAACCAAGGGTACCAACTCCATCACCGTACTGACCGATGCCGATGCTCACCGCAAGAAGGCTCAGCCATGTATCCGCTGTGCCAAGTGTGTGGATGCCTGCCCAATGGGCTTGGAGCCATACTTGCTTGCTACCCTGAGCGTAGTGAAGGATTATGAACGCCTGGAGGCAGAGGAGGTAACATCCTGCATTGCCTGCGGTTCATGTCAGTTCACCTGTCCATCTCATCGTCCTATCCTCGATAACATCATCAACGGTAAGGCTGCGGTGATGGGCATCATCAGAGCACGCAGCGCCAAGAAGTAAGTGTTCACGTCAAGAATGAATTTCATTTAAGAAAGAATTTAAAAGATAAAATGGGAAAATTAATCGTTTCATTATCGCCACATGCCCACGGAAATGAGAGCGTGGAGAAGAACATGTACGGAGTGATCATCGCTCTCGTGCCTGCCATCCTCGCATCTTTCTATTTCTTCGGTCTGGGTTCAGCAGTCGTACTGCTCACCTCTGTGGCAGCCTGCGTTTTCTTTGAGTGGGCAATTACAAAATATCTCCTGAAGGAGGAGACCAGTTTGCTCGATGGTTCTGCCATCATCACTGGTCTCTTGCTCGGTATGAACTTGCCAAGTAACCTTCCTCTCTGGATCATCATCATCGGTGCTCTGTTTGCCATCGGTGTGGGTAAGATGAGCTTCGGCGGTCTGGGTAACAATCCTTTCAATCCTGCTTTGGTGGGCCGTTGCTTCCTGCTCGTCAGCTTCCCTGCTCAGATGACTTCATGGCCAGTGGCAGGCCAGATGCTCAGCTATACCGATGCAACAACTGGTGCTACACCGCTGGCTATCATGAAGACAGCCATCAAGACTGGCGATGCTTCTCTCCTGAATCAGTTGCCTGATTCCATGAGTCTGCTCTTCGGTGCTACTGGCGATACCTTCGGAGCCGGTACTACCGGTGAGGTTTGTGCATTCGCCCTCTTGCTCGGTTTGGCTTACATGCTCTGGAAAAAGGTTATTACCTGGCATATTCCAGTCAGCATCATCGCTACCGTATTCGTTTTCAGTGGTTTGATGCATTTGGCTAATCCTGTTTATGCCAATCCTCTGGCTGTCATTTTCAGTGGTGGTTTGATGCTCGGTGCCATCTTCATGGCTACCGATTACGTAACATCACCAATGACTCACAAGGGTATGCTCATCTACGGTGTCTGCATCGGTCTTCTCACCGTCATCATCCGTAACTGGGGTAGCTATCCAGAAGGTATGTCGTTCGCCATTCTTATCATGAATGCGTTCACACCTCTTATTAACACATACGTTAAACCAAAGCGCTTCGGTGAGAAGCCAGCTAAGAAATAAGGAGGATTGAGACATGCAGAAATTAGAATCATCATTAAAGAACATGGTTTTGGTGCTTGTAGGTGTAGCGCTCGTTGTGGGTGCTGTACTGGCTTGTATCAACAACCTTACTTCAGGTCCTATCGCTGAGAAGGCTGCCCAGAGTCTGGCTGCCGGTATTAAGAGCGTGATGGGTACTGAAGATCTCCAGGTGGCTGAGCCGGAAGAGGTGAAGCAGGAGTTTGGCGGCAAGGAGTTTACCTTTATCCTCCACAAGTGCTCTGACAAGAGTGGCAAGGAGTTGGGTGCAGCCGTAGAAAGTACTACCGGCGGTTTCGGTGGCGACTTGAAGGTGCTCGTAGGTTTCGATACCGAGGGCAAGATTATGGGTTACACCATCCTTCAGGCTTCAGAGACTCCAGGTCTGGGTGCCAAGGCAACCACCTGGTTCCAGAAAGACGGAAAGGGTAGCATCATTGGTATGACTCCAAAGGATGGCGACCTCCACGTAAGCAAGGACGATAAGGGTGGCAATGCAGTAGATGCCATCACCGCATCCACCATTACCAGCCGTGCCTTCCTCAAGGCTATCAATCAGGCTTATGCTGCCTATGCAGGTAAGAGTGTAGATGGCGAGAGTGGTGCATCTCAGAAAGCTGATGCTGAGAGCGGTGCATCTAAAGTTGAACATAACGAAAAGAAAGGATAAGCCGATATGAGTAATATGAAAATTTTGATGAACGGACTCATCAAGGAGAACCCTACCTTTGTGTTGCTCCTCGGTATGTGTCCTACCTTGGCTACAACAACCAGTGCCATCAACGGTCTTTCCATGGGATTGGCTACCATGGCAGTATTGGTTTGTACCAACTTTGTGATTTCATGTATCAAGAAGATTACCCCGGATATGGTTCGCATCCCTGTTTTCATCGTCGTGATAGCAGCCTTCGTAACCATCCTTCAGATGCTGATGAGCGCCTATGCTCCTGACAGCATCAACCAGGCACTGGGTATCTACATCCCATTGATTGTAGTAAACTGTATCATCCTGGGTAGAGCAGAGAGCTTTGCAGCCAAGAACTCACCGGTAGCCAGTCTCTTTGATGGCATTGGTTGTGGTTTGGGTTTCACCCTTGCCTTGACCATCTTGGGTGCAGCCCGTGAGCTTCTTGGTGCAGGAAGCGTATTCGGTATCACTCTGTTGCCAGAGACTACCAATATTCTGATGTTCATCCTGCCTCCTGGAGCATTCCTCACGTTGGGATACATCATTGCGATATTTAATAAGGTTAAGAAGTAAGCGTAGGCATCGCTTCAGTCAATGAAATAGAATAGAAATTATGGAATATTTATTGATATTTATCTCTGCGATATTCGTCAACAACATCGTCTTGTCGCAGTTTCTCGGTATCTGTCCATTCCTGGGCGTATCGAAGAAAGTTGATACAGCCATCGGTATGGGTGGTGCCATCGCTTTTGTCTTGACCCTGGCAACCATCATTACCTGGTGTGTTCAGAAGTATGTACTCGATCCGTTCGGATTGCAATATCTCCAGACCCTGGCGTTCATCCTCGTGATTGCTGCCTTGGTTCAGATGGTAGAGATTATCCTCAAGAAGGTTTCTCCTGCGCTTTATCAGGCGCTCGGCATCTTCCTGCCTTTGATTACTACCAACTGTGCTGTGCTGGGTGTAGCTATCCTGGTTATCCAGAAGGACTACAATCTCTTGGAGAGTGTGGTTTATGCGTTCTCTACAGCCCTCGGCTTTGCCCTGGCTCTCATCGTTTTCGCTGGCATTCGTGAGCAGCAGGCTTTGGTTCGCATTCCTAAGGGTATGCAGGGCGTAGCCATCGTCATGGTTACAGCCGCTCTCCTCAGCCTTGCTTTCATGGGCTTCTCTGGTGTAGATGGTGGCTTGAAGGCTTTGTTCGGATTGGAGTAAAAAGATAGTATTAGTTAGTTAAAACGCCCTGAGAGGGCAAAAGCATTATATATGGTTGATGCTTTTGCGCTTTCAGGGCGTTTTTTATTGGCTGCTTTTCCAGCCTACCAGTCTGTCGGTTCTATCTCCCGTGCCTCGATAATAGATGAGGGCATCATAGCGGTTGGTAGTCTGGAAGAAGTTACCCTCCGTACTCACGGGTTGCGTACTGCCGTCGCTTTTGAGCACCAGATACTGGTAGCTATAATAACCTTGCTTGAGCAGCACGGTGGCGTGATAGCTGTGGTCGGCTTCGTTGTATTCCATCCGATAGGTAGGCGAAAAGCGGTCGTAGGTCCAGTCTGCATTCAGATATACGTCGCCTGGTTGGCGATAGGTCTGTAGCCGGAAATGTACCGGTGCATACTCGCAGGTGAAATTATTGTCCTCGTTATCGCTGTTGCGCACGTAGAAGGAGCCTTTGGCGCTCTCATCGTGTACGTAGTTGGGGCGAGGAATGTCGGGCATTACATAGACCTGGTATTCTTCTCCATCCCATTTTATCTCGTCTATTCCCATCGTAGGATGATCCATGTCGAGCAGTTCGAATTTTCGGTATTCATTTCCTGCATCGAATATCAGATGGCGATTGTGCTGCCATTGCAGCCCCTCTGCGCTGATATAGTCAGGTTTGGCATTCCATACTGCCTGATCCCAACGTCCGTTCTGCAGCACCACGGTTTTGATTTGCTGTGAGGGGTTGGTTACCTTTAGGTTGCCGTAGTTCACATTCATGCTTACCTGCTGATGCTGCTTGTTGATGTCGATGTCCGTATTCGAAGAATATCCGATGGCAACCTGCACCTGTGGCTCTACTACCATAAAGCAGGCGGTGAGTATCTTTCTGCCGTCCTTATCGGTAGCTTCATCCTCTTGGTTGTTCGTCTCCGCATTGTCATCATAGATGGTGAGCTTGTAGTTTCCGCTCATGGTGATGTGGCAGTTCTCGTTGGGGATTGTGAGATGATAGTGGGTGTAGAGATGGTTGGTGTTGAGCGATTGTTCGATGTTGTCGATGGCTTGCTCGTGGTTCCATCCCTTCAGATAGTCGGTCTCGAAGAGTCCCTGAGAAACCTTCCAGTCGGCATCGCAATGTTCTATCCTGTAGGTGTATCGATGATAATCGTGGGTCATGTCATCGAAGTCGATGTGGATGGGTTGCCCGTTCAGCAAAGTGATGGGAAGGGCTTGCCAGTCGGTGCCCGCCACCACCTGTAGGGTAGCGATGCGCTGACAGTATATCTCGTGTCTCTGCGCCCGTGAGGGCAGAGCAGCGAGGGCGAGAAGTATATGGAGAGTCAATATCTTTTTCATGCTTGCAAAGATACGGTAAAAAGGGGGAATGTAGTCGATAGGGGAATCGAACCCCTATGCCAAGATTGAGAATCTTGTATCCTAACCATTAGATGAATCGACCAACAGTGCAATTTTGAATAATGCTTGCGGAAGGTGGGGGATTCGAACCCCCGGTACGGTAACCCGCACGTCAGTTTAGCAAACTGGTGGTTTCAGCCACTCACCCAACCTTCCTGTTGGATTCATTTCTGAATCATCAAGCATCGTTCTCAAATGCGATTGCAAAGGTACAACTTTTTTTTGGTTCCACCAAATTTTTCCTTTACTTTTTTTGCTTTTATGATGGGTAATTGTCATTTATCCACAACGGCGATAGCGTTACCTGCGTAGGGATAAAAAAATAACTTGCAGTAGTCTCTTCGACTAATTGCAAGCTTACTAACAATAACCAATACATGAAAAACACTTAGTAGTCGATAGGGGAATCGAACCCCTATGCCAAGATTGAGAATCTTGTATCCTAACCATTAGATGAATCGACCATTCAAAAAATCTCTATTGGTCTCCCGACTTATAGAGACTTTATAAATCTAATACCATGAAAAACACATGTAGTCGATAGGGGAATCGAACCCCTATGCCAAGATTGAGAATCTTGTATCCTAACCATTAGATGAATCGACCATTCAAAAAATCTCTATTGGTCTCCCGACTTATAGAGACTTTATAAATCTAATACCATGAAAAACACATGTAGTCGATAGGGGAATCGAACCCCTATGCCAAGATTGAGAATCTTGTATCCTAACCATTAGATGAATCGACCAACGATGCAATCTTGAACTCCGCTTGCGGAAGGTGGGGGATTCGAACCCCCGGTACGGTAATCCCGCACGTCAGTTTAGCAAACTGGTGGTTTCAGCCACTCACCCAACCTTCCAATCGGATATTGTTGCCAAATCAACAAGCATCGTTCTCAAATGCGGGTGCAAAGATACTACATTTTTTTTGTTCCACCAAATTTTTCTGCAACTTTTTTCAAGAAATATGCATATTTTCTTGTTTTTTCTTGTTTTTGGGAGGAATTATAGGGGATAAACTGACTTTGTCAACAAAAAAGGAGGCAGATTTACCAATTATTGGAAATCTGCCTCTTGTAGGAAAGGGTCGCTCGATGATGTGATGAAACTCCGAATGTCATAAACATTTGAGAGCTCTCCGCTTTTGTAATCCACCGGCTTTACAGCTTAGTTGACATGTCAGTTTATGTGGCCCGCCATAGGCAAGAGAAGTCTTCTCGGTTTCATAAGTGTAATTTGATGAGTATCCCGATCGAACCGACACGACCCTTATATCTTTGTCGAATAGACATAGCATAGGCTATCATCTATTGATAGAAGTCTTTGGGTTTTCTATACTGCAAAGATAATGCAATCTTTTGAAACTACCAAATCTTTCTGCTGATTTTTTCGAAAAATCTTCTTTATCAAAAGTCAGAACTCCCTTTTCCTTGTTTCTCTCAAGGATCAAGACTTCTTTTTCCTGAGCTCTTCGTATATTTCTTCGAAATATTTCCTGAGTTCTGTCTTGTCTTCAATGATATTCCGCAGCTCTTTCAGAGCCTTCTCATTGGGTGAGTTGGGAATCCAGAGCTTGATGTAGCCGTTGCGGGAATATTTCTCGTCCATGTGGTCGGCGAACCGCTGCCATTGCTCTTCCTTTCCTTTTCCGGGATAGTTCTCCTCTCCGTATTCGATGGCACGAAGAAAGATTTCGTGAATATCGATGTCGCGGTCGGCTTCGGCAACAATCTTGCCATAGATGCTTCGGGGCTGGCGACTGGAGGAGGCGCGGTGATCCTCCACGGCTTCTTTCATGATTTTAATCTGCTCGGGAGTGAACCAGCGCTTCAGTCTGGCATCAGCCTGGAGGATTTTGCCACTGGTGAGGTGGTGGATGGCGCGCGGACCGCTCATTCCCAGGTCGTGATAGGCGGCAACGATATAAACCATGTCGATGTCGGCACCTGTTACAGGTACGAGTTTCAGGGCGTTTTTGATGACACGGGTTACGTGGCGCAATCCGTGGCTCTCGCCAAATTCTGTATATTTGGGCAGAATCTGTGTTTCCACAAACTGCATGATTTCGAGATTTACTTGTTGCTTCATACTTTTTCTTCTTTTATATATATAATGTACGCGCGTACATTATATAATTATTATTCCTGAATGTTATCTTCTCATTCTAGAATCTTCTCATGCCATTCCAGAGGGGGTGGGTATCTTTGGGATTACCACATCATTCCAAGGATGATGAAGGTAGAGATCATGCCAAAGGTAAAGATGTTGAGAGCCGTGTAGCCCAGCACCTTGTTCTGCATTCTGCCTTCTCCTATCTTCCTCATCTTGGCGAATGTTCGGTTGTGCACCACGAGATATGTGGCGGCGAAAGGCAAAAACTTAGTATCTGCATCGTAGGTAAGTGCACCATAGATGTTGATTCCAATCATGATGAGGATACCGATGTTGCCCAGTGCGCAGTAGAGACGCTCGCCGTTTTTCTTGCCGATGTGAACAATCAGCGTCTTCTTGCCCGCCTTGATGTCGTTGTCGTAGTCGCGATAGTTGTTCAGAATGAGCAGCGTATCTACTACCAGTCCGCAGGCGATGGAGGTAAGTATGGCTTCCGTTGATACAGTCTGCATTCCTTCAGGCATTACCAGATAATAGGTGCAGCAGACTGGCACGATGCCGAAGAAGAGAAGTACCAGCAGGTCGCCCAATCCCAGGTAACTCAACTTGGTGGTATAGAGGAAGCAGAAGAGTACGCAGCAGATACCCACGATGATCATCTCCTTTCCTCCGTAGAAGGCGAGGGGCAAACCGATGGCGCATCCCAGAAGGGTGGTGAAGATGATGCCCCATTTCATGGCTTTCATGGTGATCCAGCCTTCGGCGCAGGCTCTCTTTGGACCCAATCGGGTTTCGTCGTCGTTGCCATGCTTGAAGTCGAAGAAGTCGTTTACCAGGTTTGAGTCTATCTGCATTATCCAAGCAAAGAGCAGACAGAGCAGGGCAGGAACCCATTGGCAGTTGGCATTTGAGTCCTTGTATGCCAGGGCTGTGCCTAGCATTACTGGTACTGCCGCTGCCGAAAGGGTGACGGGGCGGGCGGCGAGAAACCACGCCTTGATAGAATTTGTCTTTATCATCATATTGTTGCTTTTAAATTATAAGGAGCGAGGTTTTTGGGGAACCTCGCTCCTTGTTGTTATTCATTAAGAAAAGATTCGCTTCTATTTTATTTCAGAAGAATCTCTTGTGGAAAAGATTCGCTTCCTAGTTGAAGAAGTTCCAGCTTACACCCATTCTGAAAACTCGCTGGTTCATCGGATAGTGAGGGGTGAAGAAGTAGTTCTTGTCGCCTTGTCCTGCATTCAGATGGCTCATCATCACGAAGAAGCGGGTGTGCTTGATGTGAACATTGGCGTAGGCATTGACGATAGGGTAGTTGCCCACCTTCACGTTCTTCTCGCCGTTGCCCTGCACGGTATATTGACCGATGTAAGGAGAATAATCTGGAGCCTCGTAGCTGGTGAAGTATCTGGCGTCAGCACCCAACTCGATATTCAGTACCTTTACCACCTTGAATTTGATGAAGAGGTTGGTATATACGTTGAGGTCTGGCACTGGCAGGGCACTCTTGCTGCTGGTATGCTGGTAGGTAATCATGTTCTGCCAGTTGAAAATACCGAACTTGAAGTCCTGCTGCAGCTGCGCTGTAATCAGATTGATGGCATCGCCGCTCTGCATAGGGGTCACCATTACGCCTGTGCGCAGACCATTTTCTGTAATCGTATATTGCTGTGAGAAATAAGTATAGTTCTTGATTTCATCCACAGCCACACGCAGCGTGGTGTTGGTCTTGCCGAATCTCAGAGTTCCCATGATGCGGGTATGGATAATCTTGCTCAGATCATCATCCCACCAGAGATGTCGGGCATGATACTTGCGATAGTAGAACGATGGCGTTTCGTGATGGATGAAAGCATCGCCTCTTACCTGTACGGTGTCACCCAGGAATGGCAGGTTGATGTCTGCGCTTCCGTCGATTGCAAAGGTGCCGGCATCCACTCCGGTGAGTCCTACCTCGCCCACGACATTATAGTGAAGGGTCTTGCCCTGAGTCTTACTCAGCTGACCGCCTACGCTCAGAGCATGCTCATTGAACTTCTCAAATCCGCCTTCGGTATTCGGCAGTTCGTAGTGGCGGAGGTCATAGCTGGCGAAAGCTTTCAGACCAGCCTTTGCCCACTTGCTGAATCCCTCGAGCGTTCCCATTGCCACGGTGTTCTTGATGCGCCAGTGTCGGGTCTGATCGTAGATAGAATCGCCTGTAAACTTGCCGGCATTGTAGTACTCCTTGAGATAGTAGTCCTGTGGAGTCTGGTAAGCCTGGTAGATGCGCTTGTAGTTGTCAAACTGCACGGTGTGGATGAAGCTGGTTACCGGAACATATTCTGTCTTGTAGAAGAGTGAGTCCTGCGCTTTCTTCTTCTCTATGGAGAGCAGACTGTCTGCCATTGCCTTGCTGTTTACTGCAATTCGAGTGCTGTCGCTCTTGAAGTCCTGGGCTGCCTTGTTTGCAACTATTGCCTTGTTGTTCTTGGCAGGTTCATCGCCGGCAATCTTTGCATCTGTAGGGCGACCTGAGAACTGCTTCTTCTGGTTTTTGTCGAAAGCCTTTTCGTCAAACTCCCTGCCTTGTTCCCTTGCTTTCTTTCTTGCCTCCTCCTTGGCTTCCTCGGCTGCATTGTCCTTTGCTGACTCCATGGCGAATTTCTTGGCCTTGATTTCTTCCTCGGTCATCTTCACCTTGCGGCTGAAGCCCACATTGTAGCGGTGGGTGAAGAAGATGTGTTGATTGTCGTTGCGATTCCAGTTCTGCTGCAGCACGGTCGGTATTTCGTTGGTGGCGAAACTCTCGGTGAAAAGCTCCGGATGCTTGATGTAGTCATCATTGGTAATACCTCCGTTCTCCGTCACCTTCTGGTGGTTGGTGCTGAAAAGGAAGTGCGCCTGATAGCGGTCGCCCAGATAAGAAGTCCACATCGTATATTTGAAGTGCGCCGTGCTCTGTGCATCGTAGTAGCCGCGACCGTATTTGTAGTCGAATCGGAATCCGCCACCCAGCTGCTTGTTGGCATTCACCGCAAAGATTGCCTTGAAGTCATCCTCACCGTTGGTTCTGTCACCGCAGCTATTCAGCGTGATGTTGGTGATAGGCGAGTAGGTGTTGGTGAAGTGGAAGTCACTCACCGGAGTAACGATGTTGTCGTATGGCTCGGTGAAGATGAAGTTGCCCTGCGTATTGCGTCGGTCGATGAAGATGCGGTTGATGCGGGCGGTACCCATGTTACCCAGGGTGTTGTACTCTCCGCGCAGTCCTTCCGTGAAGGTGGTATTCTGGTACATTGCCTGCATAGTGTCCACCACGGCAGCCCGAGTATCTCCAAATCTCTCATCCACAGTCCATACCCTGATTCCCTTCGGAATCTCCTTGTCGGTGCCCAGCGAGTCGGTGTTGATTCGGTTGCCGGTCTGTGGGCGGAACTGCGAGTCCTCGTTATTGTTGAAATCTGTAAAATCACGTTGTGCCGCAACTGGTAGGGTTGCAGCACAAGCTAGGATTGTAGAGAATAATATTTTCTTCATTTCTTATTTTTTGAATAGTCGGATGCAAACCTCGGCAATTTTCAAGACTACGCCGATGATCAGCAGTACATTGGCAATCGTGCGGTCGTCCATCTGTGTCCAGAGGATGACGCCTACGATGGCGAAGAGCATGAATCCGATGTTGAGCCAGTTCCTGGCTACGAGCATGTTGCTCTTGTCAGCATACTCCAATCTTCTGTGGTGGCGACGGTTTGGGCGCACGGCATAGCTGGTTTGTGGCTGTGTCTGAGACGCCTCGTGGCTCTCGCTCTGTGGCTGAGTCTTTGCGGTTTCCTCGCTCTGTGGGGTGTTTGTTATATTGTTATCTTTTGTCTGATCCATATTTTATAAGATGATTTTTATTTTCTAACAAGTTTGGTCAGATTGTTGAAGATCTGATCCTTACGGTCGATGGTTCCGCGGCGGAACTTACCGTAGATCTTAGCCAAGTCGTTTTTCTTCTTGGTCAAGGCATATTTGTCGGTGATCACATTCTCTGCAGGCTCCTTGAAACCGGTACTTCTGCCTTCCTCGTAGTTGAATACGATTCGGGTCATGGAGAGGTGGAGATGGTTGTCGCTGATGGTTGCCACCAGCTGGTACTTGGTCTCAGAGCGGTCGAGAGAGATGAACGACTGATTGAAGACAAACCATTCGTCCATAATACAGGCGATGATCTGCTCGTTCTTGTTGTTTCTGTTCACCAGGGCGATGCGGCTGTTGATGTTTTGCTCATTCTTGATGAGCTTGCTCATATATTTGAAAACGATGTTGTAGATTTCGTCTGCACTCTTTCCGTTTGCCTGGGTGTCGAGAACAAATTCCACTTTTCCGTCGGCATTGAGCTGGATGGCTCCCGCCAGGTATTTCGGATCTTCCTTGAGCACCACGCCCTCGGCAGTCTTTTCCACCTTTTTTTCTTCTACCTCCTCTGTCATGGTTGGCACGACCCATCCCGCACCTTCTGAAGTTTCGGTAGTATTCTCCTTCTTGGTGGCAGGCACCAGCTTTGTAGCAGGCACCGAATTCTCTGCATTCTTCTTCAGCTTTTCAGCTTCCTGCTTCATTCTTTCAGCTTCAGCCTTCAATCTTGCAGCTTCCGCTTTCGTTTTCTCGGCTTCCGCCTTTACTTTTTCAGCTTCCGCCTTCACCTTGGCAGCTTCTGCCTGAGCCTTGGCTGCTTCCAGTGCCTTCTTGGCTTCCTCCAACTCTTTTTGCGCCTTTTCCAACTGCTGCTCAGGGGTAAGTACATTCTGTGCCTGTATGGTGAGAGCAGAAATCAGCACGAGTATTGAGATAAATATCTTTTTCATGATCTGTTGTTTAAATGTTTAATGTCTTGTCCTCCTCGTCCGAGTATAGGAGCTCGGAGGTGTTTCTAACATACAAAGGTATAAAAATAACTTGATATATTTCTATATGGAAGCGATTATTTATACATTCTTTTGCTAAGTTAACAATATTTTTTAGGAAAAACGCTCCTAGTTTCAAATATTTTCGTATCTTTGCAAAAAAATATAGCTATAAATATGGGATTATTCGGATTATTTAGCAACAAAAAAAAGGAAACTCTCGATAAAGGTCTCGAAAAGACCAAGGAGAGCGTGTTTGGAAAATTGGCGCGTGCGGTGGCTGGTAAGTCAACCGTAGATGATGACGTGCTCGATGATTTGGAGGAGGTGCTCATCACATCCGATGTAGGTGTGGAGACTACCGTGAAGATCATCCGACGTATCGAAGAACGCGTGGCAAGAGATAAGTATGTTTCTACCTCAGAGCTCAACAGAATCCTGAGGGAAGAGATTGCAAGCCTCCTGGAGGAAAATCATACTGATGACAATGAAAACTGGGATTTGCCTTCCGATCATAAGCCATACGTGATTCTGGTAGTGGGTGTGAATGGTGTGGGCAAGACTACCACCATAGGAAAGCTCGCCTATCAGTTTAAGAAGGCTGGCAAGAAGGTGTATCTCGGTGCTGCCGATACCTTCCGTGCCGCTGCCGTGGAACAGATCTGCATTTGGGGCGAGCGAGTAGGGGTGCCAGTGGTGAAGCAGCAGATGGGTTCTGACCCTGCCAGCGTGGCCTTCGATACCCTGCAGAGCGCCAAGGCGAATGGTGCCGACGTGGTGCTGATTGATACTGCCGGACGCCTTCATAATAAGGTGAACCTGATGAATGAGTTGAAGAAGATCAAGGAGGTGATGAAGAAGGTCATGCCTGAGGCTCCGGATGAGGTGATGCTCGTTCTGGATGGAAGTACCGGACAGAACGCTTTTGAGCAGGCTAAGCAGTTTGCTGCCGTTACCAATATCTCTTCGCTCGCCATCACCAAGCTCGATGGTACGGCTAAGGGGGGCGTGGTAATCGGTATTTCCGACCAGCTCAAGGTGCCAGTGAAGTATATCGGACTGGGCGAGGGCATGGAGGATCTCCAGCTCTTCAATAAGTCTGAATTTGTTGACTCCCTCTTTAAGCACTAGAATACTGGTGCTTATAGACTTTGAGAAAAGAATTAGCTGAAGCTCGATGTAAAATAGTCGAGAAAAGAATTAGATTAAGATTATTATAGGATAAGTAGGATAAGAATGAAGAAAAATCAGATAGATATAGTAACCATGGGTTGCTCCAAGAACCTGGTGGATAGTGAGACCTTGATGAAGCTTTTCGAGGACAATGGCTACCACTGCGTTCATGACCCGAAACGCCCACAGGGTGAAATTGCCGTCATCAATACTTGCGGCTTTATCGAGGATGCCAAGCAGGAGAGTATCGATACCATTCTGGAGTTTATCCAGGCTAAGGAAGAGGGACGACTCCGCAAACTCTATGTGATGGGTTGTCTCTCACAGCGCTACCAGAAGGAACTGGAGGCAGAGATGCCCGAGGTGGATAAGTTTTATGGTAAGTTTAATTATAAGGAGTTGCTCAAGGAACTGGGCAAGGCTGATGTGCCTGCTTGCAGTGGAACCCGCCATCTCACTACTCCTCATCATTATGCCTATATCAAGATTTCTGAAGGTTGCAACCGCCGCTGTGCGTATTGCGCCATTCCTATCATCACCGGCAAGCACGTTTCCCGTCCGATGGATGAAATCCTCGACGAGGTGCGCCAACTGGTAGCCGATGGTGTGAAGGAATTCCAGATCATCGCCCAGGAGCTCACCTACTACGGCGTGGACCTGGACGGCAAGCATCACATCACCGAACTCATCAGCCGCATGGCGGATATTCCGGGTGTGAAGTGGATTCGTTTGCACTATGCTTATCCTAACCAGTTCCCGCTCGATCTGCTCGATGTGATGCGCGAGAAGCCAAACGTTTGTAAGTATCTTGACATCGCCCTGCAGCATATCAGCGACAATATGCTCAACAGAATGCATCGCCACGTGAGCAAGCAGGAAACCATCGAACTGCTCAAGACCATCCGTGAGCGTGTGCCTGGCATTCATATCCGTACCACTCTGATGGTGGGTTTCCCTGGCGAGACTCAGGAAGACTTCCATGAATTGCTCGAATTCGTTCGTACTCAGCGCTTTGAGCGTATGGGCGCCTTCTCTTATTCTGAGGAGGAGGGTACCTACAGTGCCAACAACTACGAGGATGATGTTCCAGCTGAGGTGAAGCAGCGCCGTCTTGACGAACTGATGATTCTGCAGCAGGAAATCAGCGCTGAGGTAGAGGCAGAGAAAGTGGGCAAGATACTGAAGGTGATTATCGACCGCAAGGAGGGTGATTACTATATAGGAAGAACCGAATTCTGCTCGCCAGAGGTGGATCCTGAAGTGCTGATCAAGGCAGGAGAGAAGCGTCTGCGCGTGGGGTGCTTCTACAATGTGAAGATTACCCAGAGTGAGGAGTTTGATCTCTACGGAGAAGTGGTAAAGTAATATGGGAGGTAATATTTTGACATCAGAATGAATAACAAGGAGTATATTGCAGAACTTGCTCAGCAGACTGGCTATTCGCAGGACGACACCCAGAAGATGGTGCGCAAGGTGATAGATGCTATGATTGCTGAATTTGAGGATGGTGAGGCTGTCTCTATCCCCAACTTTGGTACGTTTGAGGTAAAGAAGCGCTTGGAGCGTGTGGTTGTTAACCCTACTACCAAGAAGCGCCAGCTTGTTCCGCCTAAGCTCGTGCTCGGCTTCCGCCCTGTGGCCAGTGTCAAGGAAAAACTGAAGAATGGAGGTGAAGACTATGAGTAAGATTAGTTTAAGCGACTTGGCGCAGCGCTTGGCAGAGAAGTCGGGAATCAGTCTGCAGGATGCCGAACTGTTTATCAGAAAGATGTTTGATGTTGCCAACGAGGGGCTTCAGTCTGATAAGCTCGTGAAGATGAAGTGGCTGGGTACTTTTAAGGTAATGGCGGTGAAGGATCGTGAAAGCGTGGATGTGAACACGGGCGAGCGTATCATCATCGAGGGCCGTGACAAGATTTCCTTCACGCCCGATAATATTCTGAAGGAGATTGTGAACAAGCCTTTCGCCCAGTTTGAGACCGTTGTGGTGAATGATGGTGTTGATTTCGATGAAATCGACAGAAAATTTGAAAATGCTGAAGAGGATGGTCCTGTATCCGATTCTACGTTAGAGTGTGTTCCTGATTCTGAAAATTCTTCCGTGGAATCTTTTGTTGAACAGGATTCTCCTGCAACAAGTGGTGTGATAGATTTTTTGGATGAAGAAAACGATGCTCCTGTTAGCGATGAAATGATTGTGATAGGAGAGAAGAGATTGTCTCAGGAAAATGTTGCAGAACCGGAAGAAAAGAAACCGGAAGGATCAGAACCTGTAGCGACAGAACCTGAACCTGCTGTATTTAAACCTGCAGTATCTGAACCGGTAGAATCTGAATCTGCAACTTCTGAATTGGAAACAAAGGAATCTGAAGTTCCAGCTCAGAGTGAAGTTGAGTCTGTTGTTTCTGATGAAGAAAATGAATCGACATTAACAGAGGAAACTCCTATTGCAGAGAAAGTTCCTTCTGCTGAGGATAACTCTATTACAGAAACTCCTATTGCAGAGAAAGTTCCTTCAGATGGAGAAAATACTATTACAGAAATTCCTATTGTAGAGGAAGCTTCTTCAGATGAGGAAACTCCTTCTTCATATGAGGAAACCGATAAGCGACATGTTGTTTTACCTCGTTCTCTTGTTGTTGCAGCGAGCGTAGTATTCCTGGCAATGATAGGAGGCTTTGGTTGGTTTGCTTTTAATTATGGCAAGATGGCTGCCCAGCGTGATCATCTCGCTCTGCAGTTGGATAATTACCAGCAGACTCTGACAGAGAAGAAGGTGCCAGCCAAGTCTGCCCTAACTCAGGAAGAAATTCTTCGCAAGAAGGCTATCGAGGATAGTGTAAGAATGGCGCAGGTAAGCGCAGCCGTCAAGAAAGCCGAAAATGTCGAGCAGAATATGGATGCGGCGGCTGAAAAGCAATCAATTGATGTAAAATCGGCTGAGGCTAAGAAGAATTTGGAAGCCAAGAAACTCGCTGATGCAAAGAATTTGGCTGATGCGAAAAGGCAGGTTGATGCAAAGAAACTTGCAGAAACCAAGAAGCAGCAGGAGACTAAAAAACTTGCAGAAGCCAAGAAAAAAGAAGAAACCAGAAAGCAGGCAGAAAAGCATGCTGCCCAGGCAAGCAGCAAATACGACCAGGATGTTCGTGTTCGAACCGGAGCCTATCGTATTATTGGTGTTTCCGAGGTAGTTACGGCAAGAGAAGGACAAACCATCAAGTCGCTCAGCCAAAAGTACTTAGGTCCAGGAATGGAATGTTACGTAGAAGCTCTGAATGGTAATTCCCTGTTGAAGCCAGGTCAGAAAGTCAAGATTCCGAAGTTGGAATTGAAGAAAAAGAAATAATTTGAAAGAAATTATTTGAAAATACAAAAGGGTGTGTCGTAAGTCTATGACACACCCTCTTTTTCGTTTCTTCATCCGATGAATAATGAAGCACCCTCTTTCGTAAAAAGCCTTTTGAGATTTTATTTCTTCTCCAATTCCTGAAGGCTTTCCATTTTCTTTGTTTCCAGGAACTCGTAGATTCCGCAGAGATGCTCGCGGACGCGACCATGGCCGAATTCGTACACCTTGCTGACAAGACCATCCAGGAAGTCACGGTCGTGACTCACTACAATCAGCGTACCGTCGAAATCCAGCAGCGCCTGCTTCAACACATCCTTCGTCTTGAGATCCAGGTGGTTGGTAGGCTCATCGAGAATCAGCAGATTCACCGGCTCCAACAGCAGCTTCAGGATAGCCAGACGGGTTCTTTCTCCACCCGACAAAACCTTTACCTTCTTGGTAGAATCCTCGCCACCAAACATGAATGCACCCAGCAAATCGCGAATCTTATTTCTGATTTCGCCCTTGGCAACATCATCTATCGTCTGGAAAACCGTAAGCTCGCCATCGAGCAGAGAAGCCTGATTCTGAGCAAAATAGCCAATCTGAACATTGTGGCCCAACTCCAGTTTACCCTCGTTCTGAAGCTGACCCATAATGCATTTTACGAGCGTAGATTTACCCTCACCGTTTCTTCCCACGAAGGCAATCTTGTCGCCACGCTCCACGGTAAGATTCACGCCGCTGAATATCTGCTTGTCATCAAACGACATCGCCACGTCACTCATCTGAACCGGATAGGCTCCGCTTCTCGGACTCGGAGGAAACTTCAATCTCAGTCGGCTGGTATCCTCCTCGTCCACCTCGATCAGTTCCAGCTTTTCGAGCATCTTCACGCGGCTCTGCACCTGGAATGTCTTCGAATACGTACCCTTGAATCGCTCGATGAAGTCCTTGGTCTCGGCAATCATCTTTTGCTGTTCCTCATATTTCTTCATCTGCTGTTCGCGGCGTTCCTTGCGCAGTTCCAGATACTGGCTGTAGGTGGCCTTGTAGTCGTAGATTCTGCCCATAGTTACCTCGATGGTTCTTGTTGTAATGTCATCTACGAATTTTCGGTCGTGACTGATCACTACCACCGCTTTCGAACTGTTTATGATGAAGTCTTCGAGCCATCCGATAGATTCGATGTCGAGGTGGTTGGTAGGCTCATCCAGGAGCAGCACGTCTGGCGATTTCAGCAGCAGTTTGGCAAGCTCGATACGCATGCGCCAACCTCCCGAAAACTCGCTGGTAGGGCGGTTGAAGTCGGAGCGTTCGAAGCCCAGTCCGAGCAGCGTTTTCTCTACGTCTTCCTCGAAGTGGGTCATGTCGATGGCATAGAATTTTTCTGATAGAGAAGATACTTTTTCGATGAGCTGCATATAGTCGTCGCTATCGTAATCGGTGCGGGTAGTCAGCTCGTTGTTGATGCGGTCTATTTCAGCCTGCATCTCGTGCAGATGTGCGAAGGCCTGGCAGGTTTCCTCGAACACGGTGCGTCCGTCTTCGGTCATCAGGTGCTGAGGCAGGTAGGCGATGACGCAGTCTTTCGGTGCCGACACCGAGCCTCGTGTGGCATTTCTGACGCCAGCGATGATTTTGAGCAGGGTACTTTTTCCTGCTCCATTCTTGCCCATCAGGGCTATACGGTCCTTCTCGTTGATCTGAAAGGAAATGTCTTTGAATAGGGTGGTGCCGCCGAATTCTACGGTCAATCCATCTACTGTAATCATATTTTTCTTTTGTTCTTAATACTTATTTTATATTATATTCTAAATCACTTTTCTTTCCGATATATTCGTTATCTCAGATATTTCCGATTATTCGTTATCTCCGATATTTTTGATATTTCTGAATGCTACACGGCGATGCTCCCTGATGGAAATTTCCGATAGAAGGGTTACGGAAGTCCAGAGGGCGAGATCGTTCAGCGTGGCGGGATAGTGGATTTCAGCTATCGTTTCTGCTGGATGCTGTACACTTTCCTTCGTTTCTGCTGGATGCTGGGCACCAGCCAATATATCGGCTGCAACGCTTTTCAGCATGATATAGTCCATCCCCTGGTGATGGCTGTCGTGCTTCAGGGCTTTCTCGCCCCAGAGCTGCCATTCGCGGCTTTCGTATAGAGACAGGATGGCGTGGTCGTCTTGCCAGGTTTCCGAGTTCATCTCCTCCAGGTAGATGCGTCGGTTCACGCCGTCCCAGATGCCCAGCGAACCCTGCACCTCAAAGTCGAGGCTTCTTGGGCGAGGCAGGGTCGTGTCATGAGTGAGTGAGATGAGCGTTCCGCCCTGGGTTTCAATCTGCGTAGAGATGATGTCGCCCAGGGTGATGGGAGTATTATCATCTTCTGACATGTGCTGGCGAAGTCCCACCGCCTTGGTGGCGAAGGAAGTGAGCCAGGCGAGATGGTCTGTTTTCCCGATGCCCAGAATCATGCAGAGCGGACCGAGTCCATGGGTGGGATAGATGTCGGCGTTGTGGTGCGAGTAGAAACGGCTTCTCCACACGCTTTCCGTACCTTTTCGTCCACCCAGTACCCCATTGTCATCGAGCAGCAGCTTGCGCAGGTCGTGGCGGTAACCGCCTCTCATATAGATGATTTCTCCAAGTGCTCCTTCATCCACCATTCTTTTTACAGCAAGGATTTCTCGCATGAAGAGGGTGTTCTCCAGCGGAAAAACCTTTACTCCTTTCTGTTGGGCGATTTCCTGTAGCGGGGCATATTCATCCTGGCAGAGTCCGCCTTTGATTTCGAGAGCCACATGGCAGTTTCGCAGTATGCATTCTGTGGCGTGGGTGATGTGGAGGTGCCAGGGGGTGGTGATGAAAACCAGATTGGGCTGTTGCTCGTCGAGCATCATCTTGTAGGCTTCCTCGCCCTGATAGAAGGAAGCGCCCGGAGATTCCGAATCCCCGCAGCCGTTGATGTCGGCGATACCGACAATCTCAAAGTTTTCAATCGTGCGTAACAGCCGCAGCAATTGTTTGCCACGATACCCGAATCCTATCAATGCAGTCTTTATATGTTTCATCAGATTTTTTTTTGCTTCTGCAAATTTAGATAAAATTTCTGAATTATAAGCCAGTATAATAAAAAACTTCAATGATTTCCCTCGAATTGTGCGAAATTAGCCTTGTTTTTCGAGAAATCAAGACTGTGGTTTTCACAACCACCCCACAGATGCACAGTGCGGCTTGTGAGAACAAGATTAAGAACAACCTCCGTTTCGAGAAGGGTATCAAGAGTATTGAGACCAGTGTTCCGGATCAGACGGTTACCGTAAAGTACAATGCCGACAAGACCACTATTCCTTTCTTTTGATTCCTGGTTCAGCAGCCATCATTGGCTTATTCTCTTCAGGCAAAACATACGGCTTGCTGGAGTGGAGTGGAGAAGAATTGGTTGTCGCCTCAATCTCGCCACGCAACCGTTCTTTCAATTTCGTGTTTCTGTTGCTCACAGTCAGATTTCTTACAGCATAGGCGAGGGCTTTGGGCTGACCGATGAGCACGCAGATTTTCTTGGCTCTCGTGATTCCGGTGTAGATGAGGTTGCGCTGAAGCATTACGAAATGAGTCATCAGGATAGGGATGACCACGATGGGATATTCCGAACCCTGACTCTTGTGGATGGTGGTGGCGTAGGCCAATGTCAACTCATCCAGCTCCGCTGCCTCGTATTCAGCTGAATGGTCCTCGAAACTCACGGAGATGGTGCGGTCTTCCATATTCACTTTCTCTATGGTTCCGATGTCTCCATTGAATACATTCTTGTCGTAATTATTTCTAATCTGCATTACGCGGTCGCCCAGTTTGTAGGTGGTTCCGCCACGGCTGATTCCCAGATTGGATGTGTTGAGTGCCTGCTGCAGCATCATGTTCAGATTGGCTGCACCTACCACACTTCTCTGCATCGGGGTAAGCACCTGGATGTTACTCTGCGGCTGATTGTAAGCTTTTGGCAGACGATATTTTACAAGATTCACGATTTCCGTAGCCACTTGCTCTGGATCTTCATTCTTGATAAAGAAGAAATCTGTCTGTTTGCCGTTGCTCGTGTCCGGATAATATCCCTGGTTGATGGCGTGGGCACTCATGATGATTCGGCTCGACTGTGCCTGTCGGAAGATGCGGGTGAGTCGGATGACCGGAATCTTCCCTGAGTCGATGATGTCGCGTAGAACGTTTCCGGCTCCCACACTCGGCAGCTGGTCAATGTCGCCCACCAGCACCAGGCGCATGTGCTCCGGAATCGCCTTCATCAGATTATACATCAGAATGATGTCTATCATCGAACACTCATCCACGATCAGCGCATCACCCTCCAGCGGGTTCTCCTCGTTGCGCTTGTATCCGTCCTGCGGATTAAACTCCAGTAGTCGGTGGATGGTCTTGGCTTCCATGCCCGTGGCCTCGCTCATTCGCTTGGAAGCTCTGCCCGTAGGAGCCGCCAGCAGAATCCTCATCCCTGCCGTTTTGTAAGCAGAAATGATACCTTGCGTCGTCGTGGTCTTTCCTGTTCCAGGGCCACCTGTCAGCACCATCACTTTAGAGCGTACAGCCTGCTCAATGGCGGCAATCTGCACCTCGTCGTATCTGATGCCTGAAGCCTTTTCCATCGTCTGGATGTCGGCCTGCATATTGAAGAGGGTAGGACCCTGACCTTTCATCAACTCCAGCAGTTTCTTTGCCGTTCCACGTTCAGAATGATAGAAAGGAGGCAGATAGATGGCTTCGTTCTCACGGATGAGATTCTCGGATATAATCATTTCCGCTATGGCTTGTCTGATAGGTTCTTCATCGGCTTCGAGCAGTTTCTTTGCGGCTTCTATAAGCTGTTCTTCTACAGCATAAACGTGACCTTCGTTGGAGAGTTCATTTAGGGTGTAGCTGATTCCGCTCTTGCATCTTCTCAGATCGTTCTTTTCATAACCCATCTTGCTGGCTATTCCGTCGGCGGTCTTGAATCCAATGCCCCAGATGTCATCGGCAAGACGGTAGGGATTCTCCTTCACGTTGTCGATGCTTTCCTTGCCATACTGTCGGTAGATCTTGGCGGCATAGGCAGTGCTCACACCATACTGCTGCAGGAAGATCATCACGTTCTTGATGTCCTTCTGCTTCTCCCAGCTGTCTCGGATTTTCTCCACGCGTTTCTTGCCGATTCCGGCAACCTCGTAGAGTCGTTCGATGTCATCTTCTATTACCTCGATGGTTTCCGTTCCGAATCTCTCTACTATCAGATGTGCAAACTTCGGACCGATGCCTTTCACCAGTCCGCTGCCCAGGTATTTCTCGATTCCATACACGGTGGCAGGCATTACCTCTTCCCAGGTTTCGCAGGCAAACTGCTGTCCGTATCGCTTGTCCATCTTCCAGTCACCATTGCACAGCAGTACCGCTCCCACTGGAACATCCAGCAGGTTTCCCACCAGGGTAACCAGGTCGGAATATCCCTTCACCTTGACTTTCATCACGGAATATCCATTTTCCTGGTTCTGGTAGGTAATCCGTTCTACCACGCAGCGTATCTTGATCATACCTTCTTCAAAATATTACCTTCTTCAAAATATTATCTTTCGATGATGTGATTGATAACGATTCCTGCTATAGCCATTCCGAATGTAGCGGTGATGTGGCAGAGTGAACCGTTGATCTGCGGCTTCGTAGATGTCCATTCGTCCTCTACGAGTCGCTGGTCGCTCATGTTCTGCATCGGCTTTTCCTCGCTGAACACGCACTGGAATTTGCGGCGAGGGAAGGTCTTGTTCTTCTTGAATTTCTTGCGCAGGGCTCTTGCCAGCGGATCGCCATCAACCTTCCAGAACTCAGCCTTCCTCACCATGAAAGGGTCGCGGCGGAGGGCTGCTCCCATGGAAGATACGAAGGTGATTTCCTTCGGAAGGGCAGTGGCACGCAGAATTAGGTCAGCCTTGTCCTTCAGCGAGTCGATGGCGTCGATGATGTAGTCGTATTCCTCCATGTGGAACTCTTCTGCGGTTTCTGCCTGATAGATTTTCTGATAAGCCGTGATGTTGGCTTCAGGGTTGATTTCAAGCAGGTGGTCGCGCAGCGCATCTACCTTTACCTGTCCGATGGTGCGGCTTGTTGCCATCAGCTGGCGGTTGCAGTTGGTCACGCATACGCGGTCGCTATCCACGATGGTGATGTTGCGCACGCCGCTGCGCACTAGTCCCTCTGCGCACCATGAGCCCACGCCTCCGATTCCGAAGATGAGGACTCGTGCTTCCTGAATTTTTTCAAGATTATCTTTTCCCAGGAGCAGTTCTGTGCGTCGCTGCATTCCCCGCTCCATTGTTGTGATTTGATTTCCCATTCAATTATCTTTTTTATTATCTTTCAACTTCGCTTTGCGCAATTCAGGTGCAAAGATACAAATAATAATTCGAAAAGTAATCATCCGACTGTTTTTTTGTTTAGAAAAATCTTCCTATTCTTCCACAATCTGCGCAATGCGCCTGATGCTTCTGTTGCGATGGTTGATGATGAGCGGAACACGTTCTACCACCACCATGGATGTGTCGAGGCCCAAAGCCTTAGGCTCGTCAATGCCTATCTTGCCGATAAGGGCATAGATGGTCATCAGCAGGTTCTGTTGACGGTTGTCGGAACTCTCCGGGTAATATACGCGGTGGATGATGATGAAGCGGAAATCGCCAGGAATTCCGTTTTTGCGGAGCGAAGGATAGGTGCTTCTCAAATCCACCTTCCTGCCAGCCACCAGGTCTTCTACCACTTGTCGCAGATAGAGGCTCACCCTAGGCTCAATGCGGAAACCTATGCGCATGGTTACACTGTAGAGGGTGTCGGGAACCAGGGTCTCGCAACTGTACTCCAGCGTGTCAGGAGTATCAGCAAATTCCAGATTGATAAGCCAGTAATGGTCAGCACGTTTGGGCTGCTTGTTGATGATGGAATAGAGCAGCTTGTCATCCACCGCACCTTCCTTGTCGGCATGGTTCACATAAACCAGATTGGAAGCGTACTTGGGGATGCTCTCGTCGGCCTTGATATCGGAGATAATCTGATAATACTCATTCAGCGGTTTGGTACTGATGTAATGATGGCGGATCTTGATGGCGTGGATCCATACATACATCATCAGGAACAGGATTCCGCCAATAAGCATCGTGCACCATCCTCCTGCGAGGAATTTTGACAGGTTGGCGGCAAGGAAAATGCCCTCGATAACGCAATATGCGCCCATAAAGAGCAGGATGAAGATGCGCGCCACACCCTTGGTGCGCAGGTAGAAACCGAGCAGCAGGGTGGTCATCAGCATGGTGATGGTGATGGCGAGTCCGTAGGCTGCCTCCATGTGCGAGGAGTCGCGGAAGAGCAGGATGATGAGAACCACACCGATGTACATGGCGCGATTGATTACCGGGATATAGAGCTGTCCCTTTACATGGGTAGGATGCTTGATTCGCATGCGTGGCCAGAAGTGCAGGTTCATGGCTTCGCTCAATATGGAGAAGGTGCCGCTGATAAGTGCCTGACTGGCAACGATTGCCGCACCCGTGGCCATGATGATGGCAAAAATCAGCATGCTCTGCGGCATGATGGAAAAGAACGGATTCACGGAGGAGGCAGTCTGGATATGGTTCAGCACCCATGCTCCCTGACCCAGATAGTTGAGGATGAGCATGGCCTTTACGAAAAGCCAGCTGATGGTGATGTTTTTTCTGCCGCAGTGACCCAGGTCGGAGTAAAGAGCCTCAGCACCGGTGGTACAGAGGAACACGGCACCCAGAATCAGGAACCACTCTGGCGATTTTGCCAGCAGCATGGCAGCATAGTAGGGGTTGAAGGCCTTCAGAATCAATGGGTAAGAGGTGATGCTGAAAGCTCCCGTTACGCCCAGCAGCAGGAACCATATCAGCATGAATACTCCGAACGACTTGCCAATACTCTCTGTTCCAAAGCGTTGCACAAAGAAGATGATGGTGATGATGCCCAGTGTGATGGGGATGACTGGCAGGTGGGGACTGATGCTTTCGAGTCCTTCGATGGCAGTGGTAACCGTGATGGCAGGGGTGATGATTCCATCTGCCAGCAGGGTGCTGGCACCGATGATGGCCAATAAGTAAATCCATTTTCTCTTCATCTTGCGCAACAGGGCGTAGAGGGCGAGGATGCCTCCTTCGCCATTGTTGTCGGCACGCAGTGCCACGCATACGTATTTGATGGTGGTCTGCAGGGTGAGTGTCCAGATGATGCACGACAATGCACCCAGGATGGTGCTCTCGTTGATGGCTTCACCCGTGTGCAGGATGGCCTTCATTACGTAGAGGGGTGATGTTCCGATGTCTCCGAACACGATGCCCAGAGTGATGAGCAATCCCAGGAAGCCTACTCGATGATGGCAGGCTACTGAACTTTCCGAATTTTCTCTCATATAACTTCTCTTATTTATTTAAAATATTATCCTTCTTTGATTATAAATTGGGGTGCAAAGGTATGAACATAAGTGGTAAAAGATGAATTGTTTAACAAGATTTATCCGTTTTAACTTTCGTTTTAATCGACTGTAAGTGACTGTTTGGAAAATGTAAAAAAAGTGATATTCTTTCTCGGTGTCAAAAATAAGCCCCATCTACTATCCGAATCTTCATTCATGCTGAAATCGGAAAGTAGGTGGGGTTCATCAGATGAAGGTCACCACATTTGATGCTTCGTTATATTTACATATTTACGCAGTTTTGCGATACTCGCTTGGTGTCTTGCCCGTCTGTGCCTTGAAAAAGCGGACGAAGTGCTGGGAATACTCAAAACCCAGGCGCTGGCTGATTTGCGTAATGCTTAAGGTTTCATCCACAAGTAGTTGGCGGGCAGCCGAAAGCAGCCGGTCGTTGATCATACTCTTGGCAGTTCTGCCAGTCTCAGTCTTGACTAATTCTCCGAAATATTTAGGCGAATAGCAGCATTTGTCGGCAAAGTAGGCTACGGTAGGCAATCCTTCGCGCTCCGCTTTCCGGGCAATGTATTCATCGAGCAGAGAGATGAATTTCTTTACCACCGAGTGGTTGATCTCCTCGCGTGTGATGAACTGGCGGTCGTAGAAGCGCAGACAGTAGTTCAGCAGCAACTCGATGTTAGAAACGATAAGTTCACGCGAATGCTTATCTATAGGATGCTCGAGTTCCTGCCCAATCATTGAGAGCACGTCACGGAAGATATTTACCTCGGCAGCGGATAGATGTAGTGCTTCGTTGCTTGTATAGTCGAAGAACTCATAGCGGGAGATGTTTTTGCCAAGCTGGGTGCGGTTGAGCAGCTCGGGATGGAAAACCAATACCGTATATTTGGCAAGCGGAACTCCTGGAATGGGTTCTACTTTAATCGATTGTCCTGGAGCAAACGAGGTTACGGTCATCTCGTCAAAATCATATTCTGTTCTGCCGTATGACAATTTGCACCCCTTGTTTTCCTTCAGAAAGAGGGCATAAAGTCCGTAGTGATGCACAGCCTCCTGAATAGGAGAGGTGTTCTCTACACGCGCAATGCTTACCAGAGGATGAAGTGTTTTCACCCCTATGAAGTCATTGAACTCCTGTATGGTATTAAAGAATAATTCCTTCATAATCCTATGCTTTAAATTTCTAAAACGTTCTAATTCATTTTTTACGGGTACAAAGATACGCACATTATCTATATTTCTTTATACCTGAAATTCGGAAAGTATTACCAGTAATGTGGATAAGCGATGCTCACTCCCATGTTGGCGAAATATATCTGCAAAAATACAAAAAATAATCAGAAAAGTGATTGTGTGGATGGATTTTGTTTGCAGGGCTAACTTGATTTAACCTTATTTTATAAGATAGAGGGATGCTGAGGGATGTCTTGAGTGCCTGGGGATATTTTGAAAACAGAAATCCTTAATGACCTTAATGACCGTGACCTTAATGACCGGAAAACGCCCCCTAAACATTTATTTATTTTTCTGATGAAACTCCTTCCTTGTCTTAGCCATTGCTTCCGTAGCCCTATCGTGGGTTTCTATCAGCAATGGGCTTTTGTGATATTGCACAATCTTGACCCCGACTGAGTTGTGCCTTTTCTTTTCCTCGATGCATTGAATGATCAAGTCCGGATTGGCAGACTTTGAGGTTGGAGTCTTGTCAAAGTTCTGAATATAGGCAGCGTTGGTCAGGAAGAGAATGTCGGAACCTTCCGGTATTTCCTGCATTACCTTCACCATGAGGGTTAGCATCATTCGGAACTCTGTGGTGTGTAGGTCGCTGATTACATCACGGCTGATGATGTTGCCGTTATGCTCAATCACAACGGCAGCACCACCAGCTCGCTCTTTATGGCCATAATCACATGAGCCACCTATCCAAACGTAATATGTAGATGTATCTTGTGTCATAATTATTTTATCTTCAATGTCCGCAGATATTCCTTCTGCTCGGGCGTGATTCTGTAGCTCTCGATAGCCTTCTGGATGGTCTTGTTGTGCGTCCAGGGGGCAAGGCGGCTTTGCTCGATGTAGGGAATCGTTGCGTCCCATTGCTTGGCAAGGGCGGTGGCGAAGAACCAGGCTACCATCATCTTTACGTAATACTCTTCGCTCCTTACTGATGCTGGAATTTCAAGATATTCTGCCTTGAAGTCTTTATCCAGGTAATGAGACATAAGTGTCTCTATTCCAAAGCGACAAGTATAAACGTGTGACGATTTGCACCAAGTCTTGATCTTCGCCAATAGCTCCTTCTTGTGTTTGGCAAACACCTTCGGAGACATAATGTCGCAAACAGCCCAGTTGTCCACGAAAGGCAGGAAGGTGTCTGTAAGACGAATGCATTCCTCGTAGTCCTTTACCTCGGAAATGAGGAGACCATGAAGCATATTCTCATCGTAGTATTCGTGAGGAAGCTGATGAAGGAAATTCTCACATTCCGACTCCTTTGTAAATTCTTTTGCAAACTTGCGAAGCACAGGCACACGAATGCCTATGAAACTCTCCACAGGCACTCCCGGTGTCAGTTTAGCTTGGAAAGCAGCATACTGCTTATCCTGCATGGCGAACAGTCTTTCTTGAAGTGAAGTCATTTTTATCCAATTAATTTAATAATCTGTTTATCTGAAGCATCAGGCAGGATTTCTTTCAGATGTTCGAAAATCCTCTGATAAGATTCTAGGGGAGTTCGGTTGCATTGGCAAGCCTCCCTGCCATAGAGATCTTCGGGAGTGTTGAGCAGCGACCAACCCCAGCCATATTCATGATTGTGCTTGTCACGAGGGTAGATGAAATCCTCGGTCACAATGTAAGTCGCCATTTCCAGTCGGGTGAGATAACCGTCAAACTTGCTTCTCATTCCCTTACCCGTGAAACCGCAGGCTGCCCGAAGTTCTCTCGTGATGAGACTGCCCGATGATTGAAGCGTACTGAGAATGGCTCCTTCTATCGATTCTTCATCCGGACGGGGGTATTTGCTTCTTCTGTAGTTGCAGAAGTCCGGCCACCATTTCTGGCTGATGAATCCTGCTTTCTTATTAAAGAACTTTCCGTACATACACGGCATTTCCTGCACAATCTCGCCCTTCCATTTCCATAGCGGCCAGTCCCAACCGCCTTCAGGAAATGTTACATATCGGCAATCTTCCGCCACGATGTCTTCGGCAGAGAATCCTTCAATGCCGCTATCAAGAAGAGGGAGAAAGCCGATTTTCTGAATCAGTTCCATCATGCCTGTTGCTGAATATATTTCTGGAAAATTCATGTTCATCTATTTTTATCCTTTGTACTAGCTATATTAAGCTACGAATAACCTTGCATGGTACACCTCCAACTAGAGTATTTGCATCAACATTTTGGGTTACTACGGCTCCTGCGGCTACAACAGCTCCATCACCAATCGTTACACCTCCAAGAATAGTTGCATTAGCACCAATCCAACAACCATTTCCTATGGTAATTGGCAAGGCATATGTGCGCCAACGGTATTCTCCCGAATCAGGATTCCAATCCTTGGTGAGACGCTCATTCAGGTCAACTGGATGAGAAGCAGTATTTATCTGTACTCCTGGAGCTATAAGCACGTTATCGCCTATGGTTATCTTATTGCAGTCTATCAGCATACAACGATAATTGATGCTTACATTGTTGCCAATAAATATATTGTCACCAAATCCAATAATAATACCATCCCCTACGCTTACATTATTTCCAATACTACCAAACAACTCTTTTAGCATTTCATATCGCTTGCTTCGGTCAGTGTATGGCAGAGAGTTGTAACGCTGCATCCATTCTGTAGCCAAGGATTTACGTTCTATAAATTCGGGCGAATGGCAGTTATAAAGCATACCTGCCAAACACTTCTCTGATTCTGTTTTCATAATCATCGCCTTTTTTATGTTATTATCAATTCGTTCAGTTTATCCTCTCTGATAATCTTAGGCTGAGCCTTGCCAGCGAGAATGAGAATCTTTTTACCATTACGATAAATATGAAGCTGTCGTGAGCGAACCACGGCTGTCAGCTCCTCATCATTCTGCATGGCTTGCCAGATAGGATAATATACTCCCTCAGGTTCAAACAACTTCTTCTGAAGATGTGAACAGAGATTTGTTGTATCAATAGTCATAAGCTATTCTATGTTCTTGTTAATTTCTTGCCATTCCTGATGCTCTTCCAGATGATTGGTCTTTACCAGTACGCTCTGAAAACCGAAACGCTTGCCAGCTTCGGCATTCTCTGAGCGGTCATCGAAATAGAGGGTGGTGGCAGGATTCAATCCAGTCTTCTGCGTCATCTCTTCATAGATTTCGATAGATGGCTTCTCCTTCCGCATGGCGTATGAGAGGAACACTTCATCAAACAGCTTGTCTGTGGAATATCCCAGCTGATTCATCTGACTGACTGATTTCTGCCAAAGCGTATCGTTGATGTTGCTGAGCAGATAGACCTTGTATCGCTTCCGAAGCTTGACCAATGCCTCCAGTCTTTCCACGGGCAGATTCCCACACAACTCTTCCAGGACTTTCTCAATATCCCCGGTTGTGGTTCCTTTGCGGCAAAGGCTCAGCATCTCTTTCAAAGTCTCAGCTTCCGCCACCAGACCATTAATATATTGGTGCATCAGTCTCTTGATTTTGCGGACATGGATTAGTCGCTTGAACGCCGTAACGCCCAGGCTCTCCATGGCTTTCACAACAGCGACATCATCAATATTCACGATGACACCTCCATAATCAAAAACGAGAGTTTCTATCTGTTTCATGCTCATTTTCCTGTTGTTATAATTCTCTTATGACATACTTCTATTATTCAATATCCAATGGTAATTGCGGATCTTCGCCGTCAAACTTGTCGAAATCAGAGCGAAACAGACGGTCCTGTATCACTCTATATTTCTCAAACTCGCTTTCGGCATATTCCTTTGCATACTCGGCAGTAATGTGTCCTGCGTCTTGCAGAATTTCTCTGTCGGTTGCATCGAGGAATTTGTCGATGCGTTTTGCCCAATCCTCCATAGTCATAGGAATATGGCGCTCTGCCATATCCTTTGCCATATCAAGATAGGCATTCACCAATCGTCCAAGGGCTTGCAACTCATTTTCCTTCAGATAGTTCTTGGCTATACTTACGTCGGACTTTATGATTTTCCCATTAGGAGCCTTTGCCCATGTAGTGAGCCCCATGTGCTCTTTTTCTGCATCAGCACGATCCACTATCAGTTCTGCGGCAGTATGTCCATGAACAGCATAATGCATCTTGTTCTGTACCTTCTTGAAGAACTCGCGTGTTGTTGGAGCATCACGGTTGTAGTCGATGGCTGTGGCGTAGATGTCAGTCAGTTTCTGATAGAAATTGCGTTCCGATAGACGAATCTCTCGAATCTCCTCCAAGAGTTGTTCGAAATAGTCCACGCCGATGAATGAGCCATTTTCCATACGCTTCTTGTCAATCACATAGCCACGGATAGCATACTGTCGGAGAACATAAGTGCACCATTGGCGGAATTGAGTGGCTCGGCGGGAGTTGACGCGATAGCCTACTGAAATGATAGCATCAAGATTGTAGAACAAAGTGTTGCGTCGTACCTCTCTCGTTCCTTCCTGTTGAACTACCGAGATTTTCTCGGTAGTTGCATTCTTGTCCAATTCCTTAGCATCGTATATGTTCTTCAGATGCAATCCTATGTTGTCAGCAGAGCAGTCAAAAAGCGTTGCCATTGCCTTCTGTGTTGCCCATATTGTTTCTTTCTTATATAGCACTTGAATGCCTTGCTCCTTACCCTCTGCCATGAAGATAAGAAATTCAGCGGTACTATTTCTTATTTCAAATTTCTTTGCCATTTTTCTGCGTATTTTCTCGTCGCTAATATTTTTGCAACACCTTATTATATAATTATCTGTCTATTTCTGTGAAACGATTGAAAGTTTGCCGAAAACTCCGTCATCATGAAATACGGATTGCCGAGCAGGGCAGGAATGCCCACCACAGGAGCCAGCATCTGGGCGAGGAAAGAGCCGCAGCTGTTGCCCAGAAGCAAGTCGGGCTGCTCCCGGTCGATGATGGAGCGAATCTCCTTCAGTGCTTCCTTGGGGTGCAAAGGGAGGTCGGGAGTCAGCACCACCGCCGTCCCCTCAAACGCCTCTTTCAAGGCTCTCGCCATCGGACAGCTGCCCGTAGCGAAGAATCCGTGTAGGAATAATATCTTCTTCATGCTCTAATCATTTGATAATGATGCGCCTGTAATCTAGGAGGATAAGCCATGCTCTACTCCCATATCAGCGCAATATATCTGCAAAAATACAAAAAATATTCAGAAAAGTGATTATATGGATGAATTTTGTTTGCAGGGCTAACTTGATTTAACCTTATTTTATAAGATAGAGGGATGTTGGGGGATATTTTGAAAAACCGAAATCCTTAATGACCGGATTTAGGTATTGGAAAATGAAAATGACCGATAATGAATTTGACCCTTCATGACCTCTTAAAACAAAAGGCGGAAGGTATGGTAGATATAATCTTAGTAAAATACAGAGCTATTTGCATTTTTTTTCATAATCATTCGTGTTTCTAACATATTTTACCTATCTTTGTGCCTTAAAAAATAGAAGTTGCAAAATGGAAAAGTATGTGTTAGAATTACAGGCTGTACTAGACCAATATAGAAGTCGTGGTATTTCGCAGCAGATAGATTACGATAAGTTCTATCTGTATTCTATCATCACGCACTCTACTGCCATAGAAGGTTCTACTGTGACGGAAATAGAGAATCAATTGCTCTTTGATGAAGGTATTTCTGCTAAAGGTAAACCCTTGGTAGAGCAGTTGATGAATCTTGATTTGAAGCATGCCTATGAGCAATCCATTCGATGGGCTAGGGAGCACAAACCTTTTTCTGTGGAGATGCTTAAGCAATTGTCTGCATTGGTGATGAAGAATACCGGCAGCGTTTATAGCACGCTTCAGGGGGAATTCGATTCTTCTAAAGGTGACCTCCGTCTATTAGGTGTCACAGCGGGAGCTGGTGGACGTTCCTATATGAACTTTCTGAAGGTTCCTGCACGGTTGGCAGATTTCTGCAATGAGATAAACCGCAGACGTGAATTGCTTCTTGAAAACCCGAGTGAAATGGATGCATATTTGTTGAGCTTCGATGCTCATAACATCCTTGTCAGTATCCATCCTTGGGTGGATGGAAATGGCAGAATGTCGCGTCTCATCATGAACCACCTTCAGTTTGAATTTAATCTTGTTCCGACAAAGGTAATGACTGATGATAAGGCAGCTTATATTGAAGCTCTTAATGCATCTCGAGAAGAAGAGTCGATGTTACCATTCCAGTCTTTCATGCTTCAAGAACATATCAAAAATCTTAAGGCTGAGATAGAACAGTATGAAAGATCTATGGATGATGATGTCGTGATAAATGTCGGGAAAAACTTTAAAAATGTCGGGAAAGAAAAACTGATTGAACTTTCTGAACGTCAGCAGAATATCATTTCTGTTGTTAAATGTCATCCGGCAATAACGATTCCGGAATTGGCGCAGAGAATGTCGGGAAAGAAAACTGTTACGACACGTACTATTGAAAGAGATATTGCTGCTCTTCAAGCCAAGGGAATCTTGAAGCGTGAAGGCGGTAGAAAAAGTGGTAAATGGATAGTTGTAAACATTTAAAAAATAGAAACAGATATGGCTACAAAGTCGAAACATAGCATAGAAGAGAAAATTGAGGATTGGTGTAAAAAGCAATTCAAAGGTCAAAAATATTATACCAAAACAGAAACTATCAATTCTGAAATAGATTTCGCTCTAGAGAAAGCACCAAGTAAACAGGGTGGTTCTGGAAAGAACTACCCTGATATCAAGTATTTACTTACCTCCGATAACAGTCGAAGAATTCCTGTAATGATTGAGGTTAAAGGTAAGAAGGGGGATTTGATAAAGGTGAACGAAAAAGGTGAGGTCGATAATCTCAAAAAGAATTTAGATTCTAATTTTCAGAATATAGCAAAATATGCAGTTAATGGTGCCATTCACTATGCTAATGCTATACTTAACTATGCTGAGTCTTACAAGGAAGTGTTAGCTGTTGGTGTTAACGGTTATGAAGAAGCTGGTGATACAATTCACGAAGTTGATGTTTGGTATATTTCTAAAGATAATCTCTTTGTGCCAAAACATGTTGGTAGCTATGAAGATATTTCATTCTTGCTGGAAAAGAACGCAAAAGAATTTGTTGAGAAACTTGACTCCCTTGCTCTTACCTCAGAAGAACTTGAAGAACGTAAACTTGCACTTGAAGATGATATAGAGCGTAAGTTGAAAGCTCTGAATCAGAGCCTGCATGACGAACAGAACATTCTGGTTGGTAAGCGAGTACAGCTTGTAGCTGGTTTGATTATGGCTGGACTTGGAGCAGATGGTGTACAACCTCTTCGTATTGAAGATTTAGCAGGCAGAGAAGATGATGAGAATAATGACGGACAGGTGATTATGAGTAAGATTCGAATGTATCTTGGATATAAAAAACTGCCCGAGGAGAAAATTGAAATGATAACGAATATTCTCAAAGTCGTATTCACCCAGTCAAATCTTCAAATTCCTGTTAACGGAGAGAGTAAACTCCACACGATTTATGCTAGTGTGAAGCGAGACATACTTCCATATGTTACAGGAGAACTACATAACATAGACTTTACTGGTCGTTTGTTTAATGTAATGAATGAGTGGGTGGATGTTCCGGATGGTGATAAAAATGACGTTGTCCTAACTCCTCGTTATGTTACAGAATTGATGGCAAAAATGTGCGAAGTGAATATGAATTCATACGTCTGGGACTTTGCCACTGGTTCGGCAGGATTTCTTATATCTGCTATGCACCAAATGATAGGAGACGCAAAGCAAAAATATGCCAATAGCCCTACTAAATTAGAAGAAAAAATTGTAAAGATAAAAATGGAGCAGCTTCTTGGTATTGAGAAGTTGCCAGATGTTTATATGCTTGCTGTTTTGAATATGATTTTAATGAAGGATGGAAGTGCCAATATCATCCAAGAAAATTCTTTGGAATACGATGGAAACTATAAGCAGGGTAAAAAGAAAGATAAGCCTTTCCCTGCCACAGTGTTTCTGCTTAATCCTCCATATTCTGCCGATGGTAAAGGTTTCATTTTTGCCGAAAAAGCGTTGGCAAAAATGAAACATGGTGGCCGTGCAGCCATCTTGATTCAGGAAAATGCAGGTAGTGGTAATGGTTTGCCGTATACGGCTAATATCCTTAAGAATAATACGCTTCGTGCATCCATTAAAATGGCTGATATCTTCTGTGGTAAGGCTAGTGTACAGACGGGCATTTATGTGTTTGATGTAAACCGCCCTCATGATGCAGAAAATGATGTAGTACGATTTATCGATTTCAGTAATGACGGTTATAGCCGCATGAATCGTAAGAAATCAGGTCAGAGTATAAACCTGCGTGATACAGATCATGCGAAGGAACGATATGCTGAGGTAGCAAATCTTGTTCGTTATGGCAAGGGAGCTGGTGATAAGAATCTTCACTATTTTAAGGATTGCTATACAGAAGATTACATTAGTCTCAAAGGCAATGACTGGACATACGGACAACATCAAAAGATAGATACTGTACCTACTGAAGATGATTTTCAGAATGTGGTAAAAGAGTATCTATCATGGAAGGTTGGACAAATTCTTAAAGGAGATTCTTGCCTGGGAAAACTATAAGCCCCCACTTAGCTGAAAAAAAGTTTATTAATAGTGGGGGCTATTTTGAAACATGTAATATAGAGGATTTGTTTATCATAAAGGGAAATCCTCAATTAGATAAGGAAAACCTTAGTTTTTCTAAGAATTCTTTATACCCATATTTTACACGTACTGTTTTTAATAATGGTATATATGGTTATGTTGATTACTATGATGACAAGCATCTTATTAAAGGTAATTCAATAGCTGTAGGAATGATGGGAATGCAGTTCTTTTACATGGCTCACGATTTTTATGCAGGACAATTTACAAAAACTGCCTTTCCTAAATTTAAGGGTTTTAATTGGCGAGTTGCACTTTGGTTTATATCATGGTTTAATAAATCTAGTAAAAAGTATTTAGGTCTTCTAGTCCGTGAATTTGAAAAAGCTTTTTTGGAGACGGAAATATCAGTTCCTAGAAATGCTGATGGTTCTTTGGCTATTGGATTTATGGAATCTCGCATCCGCGAGATGGAGGAATCTCGCATCCGCGAGATGGAGGCTTATCTAAAAGTCTCAGGATTTGAAAATTGTGAGTTGACGAAGGAAGAAGAAAATGCCCTGAATAGTTTTAACAATACTAAACTGAAAGAGTTTAAAATTGGCGAATTATATAATAAGCAAGATCTCAATAATTCTTCTGTTGATAAACGAAGAGATACAAGGCAAGTTCCAGATGAAACTTATAATGTTCCATTGGTTAATGCGAAAAATGGCGATAATGGGATAATGTTCTATGGACATAAAGATAAATTTGCAAGCATAGAAATGGCTATCGATATTGTACAAAACGGGGCTGTTGCTACAGGTAATGTTTATCCGCAGCCACAGTGCACAGGTGTTCTTTGGGACGCATACTTAATCAAGGCTATAGGTCATTCTGATACAAGAGAGAGTCTTTTTTATATGTCTGCAGCAATACACAAAAGCATAAAGAAGAAATTCAATTATGAATGTAAAGCTACATGGAATAGAGTAAGTCATGAAAAAATATGGCTCCCTGTCACCGATTCTGGCTCCATTGACTATCAGTTTATGGAAATATATATCCGTGCTATCGAGAAGTTGACTATACAAAAAGTTTATGATTGGCGAGCACAGGAGGTTGAAACAACAAAGGCTATTATTAATGATAGTGTAAAATCCCTTACAGTGCTACAACAGAAGTCAATTCCATATTTATTGCCGGATGATAAAGCACCAAAGATGGTAGCCGAAGATATTTTTATTCCATGCAGTATTGAGATTAGGCTTCAGGATACCAAGCGAGAAGAACTGTTAGGTGGTAATCTTGATTTGATTCTGATGTATGCTATCGCTCCAATAGCTAGGCATAAAACCGAATCTGCAAGTAGAATTGCATTGGGTATCAAGGAAGATCGATTATCTGTCGAAGCAATCAAAGCTTTCGAAAGTGTACATTACATTATGTTTCATTATTGGAAGAATGCAGAAGCTACGCCTTTTGAACTGGTTGCGCCTACATGTCTTGTAGATAAAAAGGATATTCCTGAAGGATACCTGATTAGACAGGAAAAAGATGCTAAGCAATTTCTGCTTATAGAATACAATGCAGAACAACCTGCGAATATTTCTGAATATGACATTTTGAAAGTTCAGAGGAAGGGCAATAGCCGTTATATTCCTTTTGTGTGTAAGTTAGATAATATAAAGGTAGATTTAATTGAGTAACTTTGCATGGAAGAGGTGTATTTCAACCCTAAATTGGACGGTAGAGTGGAACATCAAATTATACGAAATCCTTAATGACAGGATGAAGGAATTTGAAAAATGAAAATGACCGAAAATGACCGGACTCTTTTGGGGGTGAAAATGACCCTTCATGACTTTGATCCTCCATGACCGGATTTCTCGGCGGAAACGTAAAAGACCGCTCTCCTCGGGGAATATCTCTGAGGTGAGCGGTCGATTTTTATTTTATGGCTGAGTCTGCTTATAATAATAAGGTAGATTCCATGTTCTTTATCCCATGCAGCTGGAAACTCCGAGCGAAGTGGCTATTGCGGTGAGAATGCTGATCGCAATCTGAATCACCATTTTCCAAGTATCCTTCTTCATAGACTTCTACTTTTTAGAGACTTACATTGTCGCCGCCGCCGTCTTCACCGCCGGTATTGCCGCCGCTGGTACCCTGGTCACCAGTGGTTCCGCTACCGCCAGCTCCCTGCGTTCCGCTGCCGTCAGTTCCGGTGGTTCCGCTGCCGCCAGTATTGCTGCCGCCACCCTGGGTTCCGTCATCATCACCGCCGCCGTCTGGATTGATAGGCACGTTGAGGTCCACGTTGGTCTTGCCCTCCTTGATTGCCTTGATCACGGCAGCCTGAGCGCTGCGGCTAGCCACGAGGTTGAATTCTGCGTCGTCGAGCAGGTTCTTGAACTGCTGACCTGGCTCCCACTGAACCTTCACGTTGGTGATATTCTGCGCCGTAAACTTGTCGGCAGTCTCTGCGCCCTTGGAGCCGAGCAGGATAGAGAAGTCGCCCAGATCGCCCAGACGGATCTTCTTGCCCTCCAGCAGCATCTCTCTCATGCAGTCCACTGCCATGTAGAGGATGGCGCTGATGTCAGCTCTTGAATACACGCTGCCGTGAGAAGTGATGTGCTTGGCAAACTTCTCGATGGTCATCACATCGGTGTACTGCGAGATGGCGAACGCATTCTGCTTCTCGGTCTTCACCAGGTCGGTGTCCTTCTTGTCCGGCTCCTTGCCGTCCTTCTTAGCCTGGTTGATACGTGACTTTGCCTGGTTGATCTCAAGGAGGTTTGCGTTCACGCTGCGCATTACGATGCTGTAGTTAATCATACTCTGTTTCGTTTTAAGAGTTCACTGAATCACAACTACCCGGAAGCCCCTCGTTTGCCCCGATTCTGGGTCTTAATAGATGACCGGCGCCTGCCATCATTTAAGCCCCGCCCCGGTCTTAATAGATGACCGGTTTTCGGCACAATAGGCTGTTCCTTCGATTGCCGCTGCAAAGATACAAAATTTCGAAGGCGAAAGCAAGTTTTTATCGGAATAAGATGGTAAAAATGGTATAAGTAGTTGATATACAGATATGTAGCTATTGGCGATATTTACACGTTTCGTTTCAACCAGCATTTTCTTTCGTTCTGAAGGTGGGCAGAAGCTTTTTACGTCTTCTGGGTCATTTCGGGTCAAAGTCATTTCGGGTCATTTTCATTTTCGGGGCGCAAAGTCACTCATAGTATAATATAAATTAATTTATATTATACTATGGCTGAAAATGACATTGTATTTTCAAAATGACCCGAAATGACTTTGACCCAAAATGACCTGATATTGATTCTTGATTATATTTTTTTGAAAAACTTTTATTAAGGTTTAAGGTGCTGGTAATTAAGTGGATAGACATTATTTCTGCATCTAAGAATATTTCTCTTTGTATTTTTGAGAACTCCTTTTAGTTGTGGATTTCTTCTCTTTCTTCTCTTGTTTATGTGTTGCTTATCCTGTAAATACGTCAATATAATTCCGGAAAACAACCATTTTCGCCCCTCCAACCTGCCTTTTACCCCAGTATTTTTACCCTTCTGCGGGGTAAAAAATGCCATCGGAGACACATTTTAGTGCTCCGAGAGCCAAATTCTACTAATAATTTTGCGAAAAACCATTTTTTCTCTCTTTTACTTTTTCGCTCAGATAATGCAATCTTTCATAACAAAGATAACATAAGCATATTTTATAAAATGCTGAAAATATGCAAGATATGCGGCTATTGAGTAGTATATAATTGTTGATGTTTTGAGCGTTTGAAAAAAGCTATAAAAATCCCCTTTTTTTCGTGTTTTTGAAGGAATTTCTCATATTTTTTGTGTTAATCTATATATTTATGCCCGATTTCTCGCAATTATTTTGTAACTTTTGGGGGCGAATTCTGTGTATGGTGCGCAGGAAAACATAAATATTTAAAAATATACGGTGATGACAGAATAGCTGAAACAAGCCATTATAGAAGGTGGAAAGCAATATTTCCGCTCTATTATCATACGAGGAGTTTGGCGAGTAAAACAAAAAGTAATAGGGAACGCACTGCGTTCCCTATTTTTGTTATCTATTACTTTCCGATGCAACATGTGGATGTTGCTGATAGTTAAGCTTTTATCTTTTAAACGGTACAACTACCCTTTTTGCAAGTGCAGAGAAAATGAACAACAAATGTAATATGCTTATTCTCAACCTGTTAGCGATGAAGTTGTACCATTCTTTTTTAGCCTTTTTTGTAAGATTCTGGAAACAAATGCAATGCATTGTTTCTCAGCCTCTTCCGTTTCTTGTGTTACAGAACGCTTATCTGGTTGCAAAGATACAGATTTATATTGGATTAGAGCAAACTATTATCTTAAAAAATATTATTCCACAGTTGCTTTTTTCGATAATTTTAATCGCACTACTTCATGTATCTTCATGTTGCAATTTATTCAGATATAAATGTAATCCTTACTTCTATCAATTATTTGTCCGGCTCCAATTCCTCTATTGCGCAAATGGCTTGTAGCTCGACCTTTTTAATGTGAGGATAAGTCTTCTTATAATTATCTGTCACATCTTTAAAGACAAAGTTCCCACAGCACGATTTATATCCAATTGCTATTGGTGGAGTAAGAAAATTGCTAATTTTTGCAGAAAATAAAAAGAAAATCTGTATCTTTGTCGCAATAAAAATAAAAAGAAGTATGAAAAAGATAGTTTTTATTCTACTCATTTTTTGT
>ERZ791702.144-NODE-144-length-45433-cov-15.8316_pt1 | contig 45433 bp, 41 predicted proteins | sample MGYA00510050_ERZ791702 | MGnify/ENA primary metagenome ERZ791702 (study PRJEB30046, sample SAMN00715230) | human gut metagenome | study: EMG produced TPA metagenomics assembly of the A metagenome-wide association study of gut microbiota in type 2... | reverse complement strand
CCCCTGCCGCAACGTTTCGTATACGGCGGCCTTGCCGGCATGCGCATGTTCACGCTGCTGCAGGACGATTGGCGTGCACTCGGCCAGTCACGCCGCTCGCGTGGCCTCGGCGACGGCAGCACCATCAAACGCGTCTTCTCGCAAGCATTCAGCCTGCTCGTCGTATCCATCCGACGTGGAACGAAACTCGCCACCGCCATGGAAGCGCGCGGATTCGGATCCGACGCGCCACGAAGCCAAGCGCGCGAATCGAAACTGCATGCGGTCGACTGGCTGTTCTACGCCATCTGCATCGCGGTGCCGGCAATCGCGTTGGCCACCGCATACTACACCGGCTACTGGCATTGGGCGTTCAGCAACGTGTCCAACTAATGGATGATGATTCCCCAATCGGCAGCTAAATGAAAAAGCTCTCTGTCATACGTTCCAATCGGAATCGTATGACAGAGAGCTTTATCCTATTTCGGCAAGCCTTACACGGCTTCTTACTTGGCGAGCTTATCCAGCAGCAACGCCTCGGTGATGACGTTGTTCTTCAACGCCGGCAGACTGATGGACTCGTTCGGGCTATGCGCGTTGGCCTTCGGATCCTCCGGACCGGTGACCAGCACCTGCGCCTTCGGGAAGATGCGCTGCAATTCCGGAATGAACGGGATGGAGCCACCCTCGCCCTTGTTGACCGGAGCCACACCGAACGCTTCCTCCATGGCGTCCATGGCGTCCTTGGTGGCCTCAGCGTTCGGATCCATGGCCCAGCCCATGCCGTTGTCGAGCTTGTCGACCCACACTTCGGCACCGAACGGCGCATGCTCCACCATGAACTTGGCCAACGCCTCCTGGGCCTCTTCCGGGCGCTGGTTCGGCGCGGTGCGCAAGCTCAGACGGAACGTGGTTTCAGGAGAGATGACGTTGAAGGATCCTTCCACCGGATGCGCGTCGAACCCGATGACGGTGACGCTGGGCTTCGTCCACAGACGCGCGGCGAGCGAACCGGTGCCGGCAAGACGATACGATTCGACGATGCCCGCGTCGGCACGCACAGTCGCCTCGTCCATATCACGCTGCAGGCCGCCAACCGGTTCCTCGGACGCAACGCCCGGCACGGCCAAATCGCCATTGGCGTCGTACATGGAGGAAATCAACATCGCAGCCAGCGTGTTCGCGTCAAGAATCGGGCCGCCATACTGGCCGGAATGCACCGGATGTTCCAACGCCTTGACATGCACATCAATATCGGTGTTGCCACGCAGCGACGTGGTCAGCGACGGGATCTCAGCGGACCAGTTGCCCGAATCGGCCACAATGATCACATCGGAAGCGAACTCGTCCCGGTGCTCTTCGATGAACGGAATGAAGCTCGGAGAACCCATCTCCTCCTCACCTTCGATGAACACCTTGATGTTCACCTTCAGATCGTCTTCAAGCGCTTTCAGCGCACCGGAATGAATGGCGATTCCACCGCCGTCGTCCGCGGCTCCGCGGCCGTACAGACGCGTGTCGATTTCAGTGCCGACGAACGGGTCGGTGTTCCATACGCTCGGATCCGGCACCGGCTGCACGTCATGGTGCGCGTACAGCAGCACCGTCGGCGCATCCTCGCTGACGTTTTTGGAACCGATGACCTCCCAAGCGCCCGGCGTGCCGTCGGGGTTGTGCGACTGCACCACCTTCGTATCGACGCCGACCTCGCGCAGCAGGTCCGCCACGAATTGCGCGGAACGCTTCATATGATCGGCGGTGATGCCCTTCGCGGAAATCGACTGCAACGCGATCTTCTGGTTCAACACGTCGACGATGCGGTTGAAATCCGACTCGACGCGCGTGCGGATCTCTTCGGGTCCTAAAGCTGTCATAATCCTTGATGCTCCCTATATATGCGTGTGTATTACGCGGATTGAATATCGTGTGACGAATGTCCATTGTATCCGTTCTTTGCAGACCGTCCGACCGCAGCTTGAATCGCAGCTTGAATCGCAACTTGAACCGCAACGCAGACGGCACCGCGGGCGGCATCGAGCGTCGATACGTCACCTTACGCTCTATAGGCATGAGTTTGTTTACCAAGAAGGAAGAGCCGGCGCAGGAGAACGTCGAGAGCAAGGCTGCACAGCCGACCTCCGGCAAGGGCCGTCCGACCCCGAAGCGCAAGGACGCCCAGGCGCAGAATCTCCGTCCGCTGGTCCCCAAGGATCGCAACGCCAGCCGTAAGGCGGCCAAGGCCCGCATCCGCGAACGTGAGAACGCCGAATACGATGCCATGCAAAGTGGCGACATCAACCACATGCCGAAGTCGGAACGTCTGCCGTGGCGCATCTACATCCGTGACTACGTCGATGCCCGCTTCAATCTGGGCGAGTTCTTCATCCCGGTCGCGTTCATAATCCTGATCGGATCCATGGTCGTCACCTACAAGTGGCCTGCATTGGCGTTGCCGCTCATGCTGATCATGTATGTTTACTTGTTCGCCGTGATTATCGACGTGGCGGTCATGTGGCACAAGCTCAAGAAGAAGCTCATCGAGAAATTCGGTGAGCAGTCCGTGGCCAAGGGCATGCGTTCCGGTTCCTATGCGTGGAGCCGTGCCATCCAGATTCGCCGTTGGAGGCTTCCGAAGCCTCGTTACCCGAAGCGTGGACACTGGCCGGAGTGATCGGTATCGAGAACCGCCGGTGATTTTTCAAGCCGTCAGCGAACAACTGACGGCTTTTCCATTACCATGGAAAACGATTGCTCGCATCGAACAAAAGCTCACTTCACGTGCGTGCAAACGAATCAATGAGGAACGAATTGGGATTCAATATGGTTCAACAGCATTTCGACATCGCTATCATCGGAGCCGGCCCCGGCGGTTACTCTACGGCACTGCGTGCCGCGGAACTCGGCAAATCGGTGGCGTTGATCGAACGTGACGGTACGCTCGGTGGCACATGCCTCAACCGCGGATGCATCCCATCGAAGGCATTGTTGACCGCCGTGCATAGCGTCGAAACCATCCATAACGCCGAACGCATGGGCATCAACGCCACGCTGCAGAGCATCGATTTCGGCAGATTACGTGATTTCCGCGTCTCCACCGTGGAAACGATGACGAAAGGGCTGACGGGCCTGCTGGCGCATCGCGGCGTCACCGTATTCCGCGGTTGCGCGGCATTGCAGAACGCGCATACAGTACGTGTCACGCCGGCTGAGGGGGAGACGCAGGTATCGCGGTCCGTGGAAGCCGGCGTGTTCGAACCGGTTGAAACGGAACTTGCGATCGATGCCGACGACGTCGTGTTGGCAACCGGATCGCGTCCGCTTGCGTTGCCTGGAAATCCGTTCGCCGGCGCGCTGATCGATTCCACCCAGGCGTTGGAGCTGAATACCTTGCCCTCCAGCGCGGTGATTATCGGTGCGGGTGCGGTGGCATTGGAATTCGCGTCGCTGTGGAATGCCGCCGGTTGCGAAGTGACACTGCTGATTCGTAAGGACCGCGTGCTGTCCACATGGGAACGCCGTGCTTCGATGACGCTGACACGTGAGCTGAAACGCAGGGGAGTGAACGTGATCGCACGCACCGCGGTGGACCGTGTCGACACTGGCGCGAACCTAGGGGCCACTGTGCACTATCGGCAGGGCGATTCCGATGAGGACCGCACCGCTTACGGCGAAGTGGTGCTTGCCGCCATCGGACGTGTGCCCAATACCGACGCCGACTGGTTCCGCTCCAGCGGCCTGAAGCTCGACGAACGAGGATACGTGACCGTCGACGGATACGGACGGACGAACCTTGATGGCGTGTGGGCGCTGGGCGACATCACTCCAGGTCATGCGCTGGCCCACCGCGCCTTTGAACAAGGCATCACCATCGCTGAGAAAATCGCCGGAGCCGATCCAAAACCCGTGCTTGACGACACCGTGCCACAGGTGGTGTTCTCTTTCCCCGAAGCAGCAAGCGTCGGATTGACGCTCGACCAGGCAAAAGCGCGCGAAGACGTGGTCGAGCCGAAGGAGACGGCATACCCGATGCTGTCCAACGCGCGCATGCTGATGAGCGGAGAAGGCGGATCGATGACCGTCGTCAGCGGTGCGTTTGCGAACAATCCTGATATGCAGGTGGTGTTGGGCGTGCACATCGTCAGCCCAATCGCCAGTGATTTGATAGCGGAAGCCGAACAGTTGGTCGGCAACCGTGTCCCGCTTGCCGATGCGGCACGGCTCATCCACCCGCATCCCACGTTCAGCGAGACGCTCGGTGAGGCGTTGCTGAAAGCGGACGGACGCCCGCTGCATACGAGATAGGCGGAGTAGAATAGCGCAGTCGCACCATAAATGGCATGGTTCCTGATAAACTATCGTCCCAGTGTGTGTAACCGAACCGTCAAGCGAGGAAGTCGATGGCAGATAAAGCAGAGAAAAAGAAGCAGAAGAAGCAAGGCACCATCAGCCAGATCATCCAGATCTTCAAATACACCCAAGCTGAGGATAAGGCGCTTCCGTGGCTGTGCGGTGGCGTGTTCGTGGCACCGATTATCGTGTTCGTCGTACTGGGCGTCATATTCAAGTGGCATGTGTTCAGCTGGATCCTGTTCATGATTCTTGCCGTCATGCTGGGCGTGCTGTTCGCCACCATGATGCTCACCAAGCGTGCCGACAAGGTCGGCTACGCCAAGATCGAAGGTCGTCCCGGTGCCGCAGTAAGCGTGCTCGGCAACATCAGCAAGGCCGGCTTCAACTTCCCCCAGGAACCGGTGTGGATTGACCCGAAGACCAAGGACGCCATCTGGCGCGGTACCGGTTACAACGGCATCTATCTGCTGGGCGAAGGCGATTACAATCGCGTCAAGCGAGCCATGGATCGTCAGGAGCAGCGCATCAAGGGCGTGACCGCCGGCTCCGAAATCCCGGTCTACCGTATGTACGTCGGCACCGGCGCAAACCAGACCCGCCTCAAGGACGTGCGCAAGACGCTGCTCAAGTTCAAGAGCTACCAGCCGACCCATCACAAGAACAAGCTGATGGCCGCCATCCATCCGAGGACTCGTTTCGTGCTCACCAAGACCGAGCTCACGGTGCTCAACGAGCGTCTGCGCACTCTGCAGCTGAAGAACGGCATGAGCGTGCCGAAGGGCGTCGACCCGATGCATCCGCAGCGCGTCAGCCGTCGCGCCATGCGCGGCCGCTGACGGTCATAGCACCCGCATGATGTCACGGAAGGTTCCGATCGCATTCATACGATCGGGACCTTTTTCATGCTGCCTGTCCATTAAATGAACGCTTCTGAAGGGGCGGACGTGGCTGTTCGTAACAATCGAATCGTGATTTTCCGCGAAATCACACCTCGAATATGTCATTACGAAACATTCTCGTAACCCAAATGGCGAGTGAGCGAAACGCGCGACCATAGACTAAGAGCCTGTAAGTAACTTATTCGAAAGGAGCGGTCCCGTGACTGCACTTGAAACCAAGGCTGATGCTGAGGCCCTTATCAACAAGGAAGGCATTGAGTATGTCTCCGTTCGCTTCACCGATCTGATCGGTGTTCAGCAGCACTTCACCGTGCCGGCAAGCGAATTCCTGAAGGACGCCTTCACCGACGGCATGCCGTTCGATGGTTCTTCCGTGGAAGGCTTCCAGGCCATCAACGAGTCCGATATGAAGCTGGTGCCGGACGTTTCCACCGCATTCATCGATCCGTTCCGCAAGCACAAGACCCTCGACGTGGCATTCTCCATCGTCGACCCGCTGACCGACGAGCCGTACTCCCGCGACCCGCGTCAGGTTGCCGGCAAGGCCGAGGCTTACCTGAAGTCCACCGGCATCGCCGATACCGCTTCCTTCGCTCCGGAAGCCGAGTTCTTCATCTTCGACAAGGTACGTTTCGAGAACAGCATGCAGCGCTCCTTCTACGAGGTGGACTCCATCGAGGCTCCGTGGAACTCCGGCATTGACACCGAAGATGACGGCACCCCGAACATCGCCTTCAAGAACCGCGTCAAGAAGGGCTACTTCCCGGTTCCGCCGATTGACCACACCCAGGACCTGCGCGACGACATGGTCGCCAACCTGCAGAAGGTCGGCCTGATTCTCGAGCGTTCCCACCACGAGGTGGCAGGCGCTGGCCAGCAGGAGATCAACTACCGCTTCAACTCCCTGCAGCACGCAGGCGATGACCTGATGAAGTACAAGTACGTCGTCCACGAGACCGCTGCCCTCGCTGGCAAGGCCGCCACCTTCATGCCGAAGCCGATCGCAGGCGACAACGGTACCGGCATGCACTGCCACCAGTCCCTGTGGAAGGACGGCAAGCCGCTGTTCTACGATGAGAAGAACTACGGCGGTCTGTCCGACCTCGCCCGCTGGTACATCGGCGGCCTGATCAAGCACTCTTCCTCTGTGCTCGCCTTCACCAACCGGTCTCTGACCGCCTACCACCGTCTGGTCCCGGGCTTCGAGGCTCCGGTCAACCTGGTGTACTCCGCTCGTAACCGCTCCGCCGCCATCCGTATTCCGCTGGCCGGCACCTCCCCGGCTGCGAAGCGTATCGAGTTCCGCGCTCCGGATCCGTCCTGCAACCCGTTCCTCGCCTTCTCCGCACAGCTGATGGCAGGCCTGGACGGCATCCTGAACCACATCGAACCTCCGGCACCGGTCGACAAGGACCTGTACGAGCTGCCGCCGGAAGAGCACGCTGGCATCAAGCAGGTTCCGAGCTCCCTGGCTGAGGCTATGGACGCCCTTGAGGAAGATCACGACTTCCTCACCGCAGGCGACGTCTTCACCGACGACCTGATCGATACCTGGATCAGCATCAAGCGCGGCGAGATCGACCAGGCTCGTCTGGCCCCGACCCCGCTGGAGTACGAGCTGTACTTCCACATCTGACGGGCATAACCCCTGAGCCCTACTGGCGACTGGGTTTTTACCCTGTCAGTATAGCTCAGGTCTAGTTATGGTCTAGTTGTATTCCGAAAACACGACCCCCGCACGACTCGCAAGAGCCATGCGGGGGTCGTGTCTTTTCCGTTTACCGCGGCCGTTCGGACAGGCCGGCGATCCAGTCGTCCAGGTCGCGCCGCCGGATACGCTCGGTCGACGAATGCACCGGGCGATGAGGTTGTCGTGCTTGATGGCCGTACGCACTGCTTTCCCGGGTGATCCGGCGTTGTCATTTTCTTCCTTACGGATGACGCTTTTTCGCGCATGGTCAGGGACATGACCCCTGACAAAGTAGCGTCGTTCTTTCTTCGGCAACGGTCACATTGTGTCTGCTGATCCCGCAATGCGTCGTTTACGCTCCTATACTCGGCCGTATGTTGTTCCAAGCCGGATCTTTGCTACTCGTCATCATCAGCGTCTACCTGCTCAAACGCATCCATATCTTCTCCGACAAATCCTATAAAGTGGTTCAGGGACTGGTATTCAACCTCACTCTGCCATGCGCCATCATCATGAGCTTCGCCACGAACAAGCATCCGATGAACCTGCTGTGGCTTGTCGTATTCGGCTTATTTGCCTGCCTGATTCCGTTGTTCGTCGTGTATTTCGGATCGCGCGGCGATGAGCCACGCTACCGTGCCTATCAGATGCTCAACGCGTCGGGACTGAACATCGGCGCTTTCTGCCTGCCTGTGGTGCAGACCTTCATGGGACCGAGCGCAGGTTTGCCGGTCATCATGCTCGATATCGGCAACGCCATCATCGCCACCGCCGCATCCCTGACCATCACCCGTTCGCTGCTGCACTTGGGAAGCCCAGCCAAGGACCTGCCGTCGAGCCTTAAGATCAGGAACATCGCGCACGATTTCTACTCGTCCATATCGTTCGACTGCTACATGCTCATGCTGGTGTTTATGTTCGCCGGATGGAGCGTGCCGCATTGGATAGTCACGCTCATCACGCCGTTCGCCAATGCCAACGCGTTCGCCGCGATGGCCATGATTGGCCTGATGATGGAGATTCCAGACAACCATAAGGACCGTTCGGAACTGGGCAAGGTCATCGCCTGGCGTTTCCTGTTCAGCGCCCTCATCGCATTGGCCGCATGGTTCCTGTTGCCGTTGGACGAACGTGTCCGCGAAATCGTGGTCTTGGCCGCATTCGCCCCGGTGACGATTTTCTCTACGAAATTCACCGACTCGCTGACGGGCAATGCCAAACTTGCCGGCTTCTCATTGACCGTTACCGCGGTCATCGGATTGACGATTATGACGATTCTGCACGCCGTTCTGCCGGTCGCCTGACTTAGACTTGCGGGCGTGCATGCCGTCCGTTAGGCCTGATGTGTGGCGATGATGTGTTCGATTTCGGTCAGATTCGACGCGAAATAGATGCCGTGCTGACGTTCGGACGTGGAGAAGCCCACGTTGATCATCCGCTGCAGGAACGCCTTCATATCATCGTAGAAACCGTTGAGGTTATAGAAGATGCACGGTTGGGACAGCTGATTCAGGCAGATCTTCGACACCACTTCGCTGACTTCCTCCAATGTGCCCGTGCCGCCGGGGAAGGCGATGAACACGTCGCCCAGTTCGATCATGCGGGTACGGCGTTCCGTGATGTCCGGCACGATGACCAGTTCGGTTAGTCCCTGATGCGCCACGCCTTGGTCGGCGAACATCTGCGCTTCGATGCCGGTCACCTCACCGCCATGTGACAGCACGGCATCCGCTATCACGGCCATCAATCCTTCATCGGAGCCGCCATATACCAGACGGTTGCCGTTGCCTGCGATCCACGCGCCCAATTCCTCGACGGCCTTTCTGTACGACGGATCGTTGCCTTCATGCGCGCCGAGATATACGGTGATGTTCATATTGCATTCTTCCTGCATCCATGTGCCGGAGCGTTTCGCGCCCCGTTGTTCGTCATCAGTCTACCGGACCACATGACGAACAACGGGGGAGCGCAAAATACGGATTGGCTGAAAACGTCAACGTTTCCGTCGTTTGATGGGGGCCAATTCGAACACTTCGTCGGACGTCTTGGCCACTTCCGGACTGTGCGTCACAATGATGACGCAACGGTGCTCGTCATGCGCCAACATACGGAAGATGCCCATGATGTCGTCCTGCGTGGCCGGATCGAGATTGCCGGTCGGCTCGTCCGCGACGATGATGGAAGGACCATGGCTTAACGCGCGGGCGATCGCCACACGCTGCTGTTCGCCGCCGGACAGGTGCAGAATCCGCTCGTTCGCGTATTCCTTCGGCAGATGCACCTGTTTGAGCAATTCTTCGACGATTGCTTTCTTCGGCTTGTCGAACGATTTGCCGGACGCGTCCATCGACAGGATGATGTTCTCCGCCACCGTAAGGTTCGGCAGCAGGTTGAAGCTTTGGAAGATCACGCCGCTGTCATGGCTGCGAAAACGGTATCGGTCTCGTTCCGACAGGTCGGTGCCGTCGACCAGCACCATCCCTTCCGTGGGATTCGCCAGTCCCGAGATCAGTGATAGCAGCGTGGTTTTGCCTGCTCCGGACGGTCCGGTGATGGCATGCACTTTGCCGGCTTGGAAATCGTGGCTGATGTTTTTCAGCACGCGTTTGCCGCCTTTGGTGTAGGCATAACTGACGTTATCCAGCTGCAGCGTAGGCGGGTCGGTCTGCTGCGATTGTGCGCCGTTGGTCTCGACGGCTTCTTTTGCGATTGCCGTATTGGCGGTATTCGCGGAATTCGTTGTCATGGGAGGTCCTTTCCAGGAAAAACGTGCGATTGGATTGTCAGGAACGGTCGGCGAGCGATTTGGAGATGATGGCATCGCCATCACTGCTCGCGTCATAGCCGAACACCTTGCCCTTCACCATCGTGAAGCTGCCATTGGAGGCGTTGGCGACGGCCTCGTCGCTGGAGAAGCCGATTAGGGAGAAATCGCCGCTGACCATGCCCGCGCCGTCTTTGCTGCCCGCGACGTCGCCCATTTGTCCGTCGGGGCCACCGGACTGTTCATCCTGACGGGTGCCGTTATCCGTACCGGCGGTATCAGACGAATCCTTCATATTGGACGAGCCGGACGAGCTGGATGAATCCGAACCGGACGAATCGGTGACCGGCTGGAAATCGTCGGTCGCCGCCAACCCCGTGGTCTCCATATAATAGTGGATTTCATCGCGGATGAAGCCTTCGCGTACTTCTGATAGTCGGCAAGCGAAAACTGCTTGTCGGCCAAAGCGGAACGCATGGCGTCGAAGTCAGGTTTGGCGGAAGCATCGGACGAATCGGAATCCGACTTGGACTGCTCGCGCGATTCGGAAATGAGTTTGCCGCGATCAAGGCTGATCTGCGCGGTGACGGTGGTGTTATCTAATCCGCTGCTTCTTGCGGTGGCGGCCGCCTGCCGGATGGATAGGCCGATTGTGGCGGCAGCGGCGATGATGGTCACGATGACGATGATGAGCATATTGCGTCCCTTGTTGCGGGTGACGCTTTTCCATGCGTTTTTGACGACGAACATGGCTGTTTCCTTATGTGTTTCGATAGATATGAGCGATTGATGGTTCCGCGCCGCTCGCGATCGGCGTTTATGCTGATGGTAAAAGTTGTATCTGGCATACAACAGAAAGACGCTTTGTTCGCGCTGGGATGCGGCTGGATGTTTTCTGGACGCCTCGAAACATGACATGGCCGCGTCGCCAACCGCTTCGAAGGTGTTAGGCTAACGCGTATGCCTATGAAATCCGAAGTCATTGCAAACCCAAGGGCCGAACGCGTCCGCAGGGTCTCCGAACTTGCCGACAGGAAAGGCCGCAAGCGGTCCGGCAGGTTCATGGTGGAAGGACCGCAGTCGGTACGTGAACTGCTCTCCTGGCATCCCGACATCGTCGAGGATCTGTATGTGGAGGTCGTCTCCGCCGAACCGGACGCGGCTTTCATCACGCCTACCGTGGCGCAGATGGCCGGCAAGTCCATGCAGGCCGGCACTTACGTGCACAAGGTGACGCATGCCGTCATGCAGCACATGAGCTCCGACGCGCAGGGAGTGCTCGCCGTCGCCGACATGCGCGCTTTCCTCGATTCCGCCGTCATTGATGGCGATTCCGACGAACGTACGATGGTCGCCGCGTTCTGGCAGGTGCGCGATCCGGGCAACGCCGGCACCGTGATCCGTTCCGCGGATGCGGCCGGTTGCGCGGGCGTGGTGCTGGTGGACGACTGCGTGGACATCTTCAACCCGAAGGTGATTCGTTCCACTGCCGGCTCGCTGTTCCATCTGCCGGTCGTCTCCATGGGCACGGACGAGTATTTCGATTGGTGTGCGGAACGCGGACTCGCCGTGTACGCCGCCGACGTGTATGGTACCGACGCGCGGCCGCCGGAACCGCTTACGGACGTGCTTGCCGTGCCGCAGTCGCTTGCACAGGCCAAGACGGTGCTGTTCGGCAACGAGGCGCGCGGGCTGACCCAGGATGTGTTGGAACGCGTTGACAGAATCGTGTCGATTCCCATCTACGGCAAGGCGGAATCGCTCAATCTCGGCACCAGTGCGGCGGTGATGCTGCTGAGCTTGGCTATGTCGAGTCATGTTGAAAGAATGTGAAGTCGTAAAAACGTTGGAATTGCGCGTTTTATGCGTAAAACAAACGGTTGATAAGAAAGGTATCTCGTGGCAGAGGGTGCGGTATTCGACGCCCAAGCGGTAACCGATGCGGTTGCCGAGGGCATCGCGAAAATCGAAAACGCCTCCACAATGGAGGAATTGAAAGCCATCAAGACGCAGTACGCCGGAGCGGAATCCGCGATGACGCAGGCCAGCAAGGCCATCGGCGCGTTGCCGAAGGACCAGAAGAAAGACGCCGGTAAGCTCATGGGCAAGCTTCGCGCCGACTTCGGTCGTGCGTTCGGCACCAAGGAAAAGCAAGTCAAGGCCGAAGAAGAGGCCCGCGAGCTTGCTGCCGAAACCGTGGATATGACCTTGCCGGTCAACCGCAAGCCGCTTGGCGCCCGCCATCCGCTGCCGAAGCTGATGGAGGATGTCGAGGACTTCTTTATCTCCATGGGCTGGCAGATTTCCGACGGTCCGGAAGTGGAAACCGAATGGTATGACTTCGACGCGCTGAACTTCGGTCCGGACCATCCGGCCCGCCAGATGCAGGACACCTTCTATGTCAAGGGCAATCAGGCCAAGGACGCCGCGGGCTTCGTCGGCTCCAACATGGTGCTGCGCACCCAGACTTCGTCCGATCAGGTCCGTGGACTCATCACCCGTGGCGTGCCGCTGTACATCGCCTGCCCGGGCCGTGTGTTCCGTACCGACGAACTTGACGCCACCCACACCCCGGTGTTCCATCAGGTGGAGGCCCTCGCCGTGGACAAGCATCTGACCATGGCCGATTTGAAGGGCGTGCTCGACAAGCTTGCCGTGGCCATGTTCGGCCCGGAAGCCAAAACCCGTCTGCGTCCGAGCTACTTCCCGTTCACCGAGCCGAGCGCCGAGCTCGACCTGTGGTTCCCCGATAAGAAGGGCGGCGCCGGTTGGCTTGAATGGGGCGGCTGCGGCATGGTCAACCCGAACGTGCTGAAGTCTGCGGGCCTCGATCCTGAGGTCTACACCGGCTTCGCCTTCGGCGTCGGCGTGGAACGTACCCTGCTGCTGCGCCACGACATCAACGACATGCACGACCTGGTGGAAGGCGACGTGCGATTCAGCGAACAGTTTGTGATGGGGGAGTGATTGACCCATGCCAATGGTTGACATTGATTGGCTCAAGGACCATGTCGAGGTTCCGGAAGGCCTTACGTATGAACAGCTTGCCAAGGATCTGGTGAAGGTCGGCCTCGAAGAGGAAGAGATCCACACCTCCCAGGTCACCGGCCCGATTGTCGTCGGCTATGTGGTCGACGCCACTCCGGAACCGCAGAAGAACGGCAAGATTATCAACTGGTGTCATGTGGACGTCGGCGACGAATACAACGAGACCGATGAAAACGGCAACAAGGTGCCACGCGGCATCATCTGCGGAGCTCCGAACATGGCAGCCGGCGAGAAGGTTGTCGTGACCCTGCCGGGCGCCGTGCTGCCAGGCGATTTCAAGATCGAACCGCGCAAGACCTACGGCCACATCTCCAACGGCATGTGCGCCTCCGAGCGCGAGCTTGGTCTGGGTGATAACCACGACGGTATCATCCTGCTACGCAAGTACGGCTTCACCCCGGAGGAATACGAAAAGCTCCAGCCGGGCGATGACGCCATGCATCTGCTGCACCTGGACCAGCCGCTGCTGGAAATCAACATCACTCCGGATCGCGGCTACGCGTTCTCCTACCGTGGTGTGGCCCGCGAATACCACCATTCCACTGGCGCCGTCTACACTGATCCGGCAACCGCCCTCGGCAAGAAGGCGCCCGTCACTCAGGGTCTGCCGGAAGGTGTCAAGAGCGACATCGAAGTGATCGTCGACGACAAGAATCCGATTCACGGTGTGGTCGGCTGCGATCGTTACTACGCGCGCGCCGTGCGTGGTTTCGACCCGGCGAGCCACACGCCGAACTGGATGCGCCGCCGCCTAATCCGCGCAGGCATGCGCTCCATCTCTTTGGCGGTGGACGTCACCAATTACGTGATGCTTGATCTTGGCCAGCCGATGCATGCCTACGATCTGGACAAGATTGAAGGACCGATCGTCGTGCGCCGCGCCAACGAAGGTGAGAAGCTCACCACATTGGACGGCAAGGATCATGACCTGAGCGTCGAAGACCTGCTGATCACCGACTCGCCGAACGGCGAGCGTGGCTCTCGTGTGCTTGGCATCGCCGGCGTGATGGGCGGCCTGTATGGCGAGGTCACTGCTGAAACTAAGAACATCCTGCTGGAATCCGCTCATTTCGACCAAGTATCGATCGCGCGTTCTGCACGTCGTCACAAGATTCCGTCCGAAGCGTCCCGTCGTTTCGAGCGTGGCGTGGATGATCAGCTGCAGCCGGCTGCCGCCCAGATGGCCGCCGAGCTTCTGGTCAAGTATGGCAACGGCGAGCCGAGCGAGCACCCGACTGATTACAACACTGTCTGCAATCGTCGTCCGATTCTGTTCAAGGCGTCCGAAGTGGCCCGCGTGGCGGGACTGGACACTGACGTGAACACCATCAGCGACATTCTCACCGATATCGGCTGCACTGTGGCCGGCGGTGGCAACGGTGAGTTCTCCGTGACTCCGCCGAGCTGGCGTCCGGACCTCAACGAACCGTGCGATCTGGTGGAGGAAGTGGCCCGTCTGGTCGGCTACGATGAGATTCCGGTCACCGTGCCGCCGGCACCGGTCGAAGGCAAGGTCGGACTGACCGCCGAGCAGCTGCGCAAGCGCCAGGTGGCCGACGAACTCGCCGAATACGGCATGGTGGAGACCCTGAGCTATCCGTTCGTGGGCGACGAAGACTACAAGAACTTCGCACTTGACGCCGACGCCACCAAGAAGGTCAGCGTCGAAATTGCCAACCCACTGGCCGGCGATCGCCCGTTCCTGCGTCGCGACATCATCCCGACCCTCGCGCAGACCGTGCAGCGTAACCTGCGCCGTGGCGTGGAAAACGTGTCGCTGTACGAAATCGGACACGTCTACCTGTGGGATCCGAACGCTCCGGCCATTCCGGCATTGCCGGGTGCCGTCAAGCCGACCGATGAGCAGTTGGCCGCGCTTGACGCAGGCCTGCCGGACCAGCCGATGCACGTCGCCGGCATTCTGACCGGCAACGCCGTCGACTCCGGCTGGATGGGCGATCGCCGTGCCGTGGACTGGTCCGACGCAGTTGAAGCCGTGCAGCGTATTTCCGACCGCATCGGCGCAAAGCTCACGTTGGACCAGCCGAAGGCTGAGGACGTACCCGCGCAGTGGCATCCGGGCCGTGCGGCACGTGTGATGGCAGGTGACACGTTCGTCGGCATGGTCGGCGAGCTTCACCCGCATGTCAACGAGGCGTTGGGCTTCCCGGCCCATTCCGCCGCGTTCGAACTGAACCTGACCGCGCTGTTCGCCACCTTGAGCGGCAAGCCGGTGCAGGCCAAGCCGATTTCCACCTTCCCGCCGGTCAAGCAGGATCTGGCCTTCACCGTGTCGACGGACGTCACCGCCGCCGAACTCGAGAAGACCATCGTCGAAGCCGCCGGCAACAGCTTGGAAAGCATCGACCTGTTCGACGTGTACACCGGCGACCAGCTGGGTGAGGGATTGAAGTCCCTCGCATACGCCGTCACGTTCCGCGCTGAGGACAAGACGCTGACCTCCGAGGACAGCGAAGCCATTCGCAAGCGCATCGTGGATGCGGCCGCGAAGCTGGGCGCGCAACTGCGTGCCTGACACGTCAAGTCCATCGAAGTAACCAAAAAGATAAAGAGGACGACATGAACGAACCGGAGCAGAACCAGCCGATCAACCCCGACGAAGGGCAGGAGGCGGCCGGGGTTGCTCCGGTTTCGTCGTCTTCGCCGTCGGACCAGTCGGCACAGCCGGAATTCGGACAGTACAACCAGCCTGAATATGGCGCGATGTCCAACCAGTATCCGGCGAACTACAATCCATACATGTATGGGGCTCCCGAACAGCCCAAGCCGGAGGACGATGCACAACAAACGGCGCAGCAGTCGCAGACGAATCCGTATATGCAGAACGGGTATCCGGCGAATCCATATGATGCATCGGGACGGCAGCAATCAGGCCAGCCCAATGGCTATCAGTATGGACCAAATCAATACGGGCCAAGCCAGTATGGGCCGAATCCATACCAACAGCCCGGCATATATCCCATCAACCCGAATGATCCCAGCCAGAACCCCCTGTACGGCCATTGGGATAGCTATGCGATCATCTCGTTCGTGTTCGCACTATTCCTGCCGGTACCGGTCATCCCTGCGGTGATGGGCGCCATCGCCATGTGGCGTACCAAAAAACTGCATATGAAAGGCTACGCGCTTGGCGTGGCAGCGCTGATTATCAACGTGCTGTACACCATTGCGGTGATTTGGATGACGGTTCACGGCATTTCCACAGCCGATTTGTATAACCAGATGATGCAGTACATGTTCGGTGGCAGTGGCCAAGGTGGTGATTCCAGCTCGATTTCCGCCTGAAACCAATCTTTTTATGTTCGTCTGAACGGTCCCGTTACGGGCGGTGACCACTATCCGACACGATTGAACTGCATAATTATGCAATGTAGTGCATAAAGTGTATGCTGAATGTGTTTCAACGAGTCAAGGAAAAGAGACGTGACATGGCCAAATACACGGTAGCCGTGGCCGGCGCGACTGGATACGCGGGTGGTGAGGCGCTGCGCATACTCGCGGCACACCCGAATTTCGAAGTGACCTGCGTCGCCGGACATTCTTCGGTGGGGGACAAGCTTGGCAAGCATATGCCGCACATTCCGCAGTTGGCGGACCTCGTGGTCGAGGACACCACGCCGGAAGTGCTCAACGGTCATGACGTAATCATCTTGGCATTGCCGCACGGCGCTTCTGGAGCGCTGGCTTCCCAGCTTGATCCGAACGCAGTGGTGGTGGATCTGGGTGCCGATCACCGCCTTGAGGAGAAGAGCGCATGGGACGCGTTCTACGGCGGTGACTTCTACCAGCATTGGACCTACGGCATGCCGGAACTCATCACCGGCATCGAGACAGACGGCTCCTACAGCCGTCAGCGTGAAGCGCTTCCCGGCACCAAGCGCATTGCGGGACCGGGCTGCAACGTCACTGCGACCACGCTGGCTTTGCAACCGGGCATTGCGCAGGGTCTTGTCGAACCGAAAGACATCGTGGCTGATTTGGTGGTCGGTTATTCCGGCGCCGGCAAGAACCTCAAGCGCACCAATCTGCTTGCGGCTGAGGCGTTCGGCTCCGCACTGCCGTATTCGGTAGGCGGTACGCACCGCCACATTCCGGAGATCCTGCAGAACTTCGCGCACGCGGCCGGCAAGAGTGCTGCGGAGGCGGACGATTACACCCTCGCCTTCACGCCGATTCTCGCGCCGATGGCGCGTGGCATTCTCGCCACCGTTTCCGCCAAACTCACCGACAAAGCGCTTGGCATGACGGATGCCGAGATCCGCCAGGTCTGGCTGGACGCATACGAAGGCCAGGATTTCATGGTGGTGCTGCCTGAAGGCGTAATGCCGGCCACCGCCAACATCATCGGTTCTAACGCGGCCCACATTCAAGTGGTCGTCGACCATCATGCCGGCCGCCTGCTGGCATTCGCGGCCATCGACAACCTCAACCGAGGAACCGCCGGACAGGCCGTGCAATCGCTGAATGTGGCATTGGGACTTCCTGAGGATGCAGGATTGACGAAGATTGGAGTAGCACCGTGAGCGTAACGTTCGCACAAGGTTTTTCCGCAGCTGGCGTGGCAGCTGGCATTTCCGCGGTCGAAGGCAAGAAGGATCTGGCTCTCGTGGTCAACAATGGACCGCTTGACGCCGCTGCCGGCGTGTTCACCTCGAACCGTTTCTGCGCGGCCCCTGTGCAGTGGTCGAGGAACATCGTATCCGACGGCCATGTGAAGACCGTGATTCTGAACTCCGGCGGCGCCAACGCATGCACCGGCAAGCCAGGATACGAGCAGTCCAAGGCCACCGCTGAAAAGGTCGCCAGCCTCATCGGCGCCAAAGCCGAAGACGTGGCCGTATGTTCCACTGGTCTCATCGGCGAATTGCTGCCGCTCGACAACGTGCTGTCCGGCGCGGACAAGGCATTTGAAACCCTTGCCGATACCGCCGAAGCCGGAGCCGATGCGTCGCACGCCATCATGACCACCGACACCAAGCCGAAAACCGTCGAGCTGGAAGGTTCCAACGGCTTCCGTATCGGTGGCATGGTCAAGGGTTCCGGCATGATCGCCCCGCAGCTGGCCACCATGCTGTGCGTCATCACCACCGATGCCGTCGTGACCGCCGGACAGCTTCAAGCCGCCTTGAACGCCGGAGTCGAAATGTCGTTCAACCGCATCGACGTGGACGGCTGCATGTCCACCAACGACACCGTGCTGCTGCTGGCTTCCGGCGCGTCCGGCATCGAACCGGAACCGGACGAGTTCAACGAGCTCGTGGCCAAGGCCACCGCCTCGCTCGCCCGCCAGATCATCGGCGACGGCGAAGGCGCAAGCCATGACATCCGTGTCAAAGTTACCGGCGCGACCACCGAAGAAGCCGCTCTGGCATGCGGCCGCGCGGTCGCAGCGTCCAATCTGCTCAAATGCGCCATCTCCGGCAACGATCCGAACTGGGGCCGCATCGTCAGCTCTCTCGGCACCGTGCCGTCCGACGTCGCACCATACGATTCCGAAAAGGTCACGGTGGACGTCAACGGCGTACGCATCTGCGAAAACGGCGGAGCCGGACGCGACCGCTCCGAAGTGGACATGACCCCACGCGAGGTGCACATCGACATCGACCTGAACGCCGGAGAAGCGGAAGCGACCGTCTGGACCGACGATCTGACCCACGAATACGTACACATCAACGCTGACTACGAAAGCTGATCGAATAGGAATGGCCAAAGAACTCAAAGGACCTGGATTCCACTTCGACGTGCACACCGACCTGCGCGCCGACCAGAAGGCGGAAGTGCTTATCGAAGCGCTGCCGTGGCTGGAGGAATTCGCCGGACAACGCATCGTCATCAAATATGGCGGCAACGCGATGATCGACGATCATCTGAAAGCCTGCTTCGCCGAAGACATGGTGTTCCTGCGCCAGGTGGGACTGCACCCGGTCGTGGTGCACGGTGGCGGTCCGCAGATCTCCCAAATGCTTAAGGCCCTGGGTATCAAGTCCGAATTCAAGGGCGGATTGCGTGTCACCACTCCGGAAGCCATGGATGTGGTCCGCATGGTGCTGACAGGCAAGGTGTCCCGTGAACTCGTTGGCCTGATCAACGCGCACGGTCCATTCGCGGTCGGACTGTCCGGCGAGGACGGCGCCCTGTTCTCGGCCATGCAGCGCAAACCGGTCATTGACGGCAAACCCACCGATATCGGCTTGGTCGGCGACGTGGTGAGCGTCGACGCGTCCGCCGTGGAGGATCTAATCAACGCCGGACGTATTCCGGTGGTCTCCTCCGTGGCGCCGAATGAAGACGATGCCACCGAAGTGCTCAACGTGAACGCCGACTCCGCCGCGGCCGCCCTTGCCGCGGCCCTTGGAGCCAGCAAGCTGGTCGTGTTGACCGACGTCGACGGTCTGTATGCCGATTGGCCGGACCGTGACTCCCTGATTGGCCGCATCGGCGTGGAGAATCTGCGCGATATGCTCCCCGACCTGGAAAGCGGCATGCGTCCGAAGATGGAAGCCTGCGTGCGCGCCATCGACGGAGGCGTTCCGCGGGCCCATATCATCGACGGTCGCAAACCGCATTCCATCCTGAACGAGATCTTCACCACCGACGGCATCGGCACCATGGTCGTGCCCGAGGACGGTATTGAAATGAGGAGTTCCTATGGCAACTGAACAACTGGAAACACTCGGCACTGAAGATGCCAAGTGGCTGGGAGAGTACTCCCAGGTGCATATGAACGTGTTTGGCACGCCCCTGCGCGTGATGGACCACGGTGAGGGCGCCCACATCTGGGATGTCGACGGCAATGAATATCTCGATTTCCTTGCAGGCATCGCCGTCAACGCACTCGGATACGCCCATCCGAAGTGGGTGAAGGCCGTCAGCGAGCAGGCCGCCAAGGCCGCGCATGTGAGCAACTACTTCGCCACCGAACCGCAGATCAAGCTCGCCGCCAAACTCGTCAAGCTCGCGGGCGCTCCGGAAGGTTCCCGCGTCTACTTCGGCAATTCCGGCGCGGAAGGTAACGAGGCGGCGCTGAAGCTCGCCAAGCTCTACGGGCGCACCCTGCCGGGCGCGTCGCCTGAGATCGGCGGCAAACCGGCACGCATCATCTCCATGACCCACGGCTTCCACGGCCGCACCATGGGCGCGCTGTCCGCAACGTGGAAGCCCGCCATCCGTGAGAAATTCGAGCCGCTGGTACCGAACATCGAATTCGTCGAAGCCGGCAACGTCGAAGCCTTGCACGACGCTTTCGCCGAAACCGGCCAAGGCAAGTACGGCAAAGGGCCGGTCGCGGCCGTCATCATGGAGCTTATCCAGGGCGAGGCCGGTGTGATGCCGCTCGGAGCGGACTATGTGAAGGCCGCCCGCAAACTGTGCGACGAACATAAGGCGCTCCTCATCATCGACGAAGTGCAGACCGGCATCGGACGCACCGGAGCATGGTTCGCCTTCCAGCGTGAGGATCTTTCCGGCGGTGTGACCCCGGACATCGTCACTTTCGCCAAGGGCGTTGGCGGTGGTTTCCCGATGGGCGGCATGATTTCCTTCGGCGCCGAACTGTCCGCGCTGTTCACCCCGGGTTCCCACGGCTCCACTTTCGCAGGCAATCCATTGGGCGCTTCGGCGGCATTGGCAACGCTGGGAGTCATCGAAGAGGACAACCTCGTGGACAACGCCGAAGAACGCGGCAAGCAGCTGCGCGACGGTATCGCCTCCTGCGGCAATCCGCTATTCGTCTCCGTGCGTGGCCGTGGCCTGCTCGACGCCATCGAACTTGCCCACCCCTGCTCGCATGCGGCCATGAACTGGGCTTTGGAACACGGTCTCATCGTCAATGCGGTGGCTCCGAATGCGTTGCGTCTCGCCCCGCCGCTGGTCATCACTGCTCAGGACGTCGATCAAGCGGTGTCCATCCTCGCCAAGATTCCGTCCGACCTGCCTAACGACTGATCTCGGACGAACCCGAAGAATTTGAAAGGAGCCTCTATACCAATGGCAACCCCTGAACTGCGCCATATGCTGCGCGATGACGATCTGAACCACGAAGAACAGAAACAGGTGCTGGAACTGGCCATCAAGTTCCACAAGAACCGTTTCTATCACCAGCCGTTCGCTGGCCCGCAGGGCATCGCCGTGATTTTCGACAAGCCCAGTACCCGTACCCGCTCCAGCTTCTCCATTGGCGTGGCCGAACTCGGTGGCTATCCGCTGGTCATTGACAAGTCCGGCTCCCAGCTGGGCCGTGGCGAACCGGTGGCCGACACGGCTCGCGTGCTTGACCGTATGGCCTACGGCGTGGTGTGGCGCACCTTTGGTCAGGACCGTGTTGCGGAAATGGCCAAGTACTCCACCCATCCGGTGGTGAACGCACTGACCGACGAATTCCATCCGTGCCAGATTCTTGCTGACTTCCAGACCATCGCGGAACATCGCGGCGGTGTAGACAACCTCAAGAACCAGACCATCGCCTATCTCGGCGACGCGGCCAACAACATGTCCAACTCCTACCTGCTCGGCGGCGCTGTGGCGGGCATGAACGTGCGTGTGGCAGGACCGTACGGATACCTGCCGGATCCGCAGATCGTTGCCGATGCCGAAGCGATTGCCTCTGAGACCGGCGGCTCCATCCTCGTCACTACTGATCCGAATGAGGCTGTTGCCGGAGCCGATTGCGTCTTCACCGACACGTGGGTCTCCATGGGCGAGGAAGCGGAATACGCTGTCCGTTCCAAGCCGTTCTGGGATTACCAGGTGAACGCCGAACTCATGGCCAAGGCCAAGGACGACGCCATCTTCCAGCACTGCCTGCCTGCATATCGCGGCAAGGAGGTCACCGCCGAGGTTATCGATGGTCCTCAGTCCGTGGTTTGGGATGAGGCAGGTAACCGTCTGCACGCCCAGAAGGCGTTGCTGACCTGGTTGGCCGGCAAGGCCCGTGGCGATGAAAGCCTGCTGGTCTGATGACTGACCACACTCCCGCGTTGCAGCGTCCTGCCACACGAACCGCTCGACTGAGCGCCATTGAGCAGGCGCTGCTGACGCGCATCGTCACCTCGCAATCGCAACTGTCGCAGATTCTCGCCGACCAGGGCATCGAGGTGACGCAGGCCACGCTGAGCCGTGATCTCGATGAGATTCACGCCACGAAGACCCGTCTTGCCGACGGAACCGTGGCCTACGCCGTCGGCAAACAGAACATTGATGAACATCCGGCTTCTAACCCGGACGCCAAAACCGAGCAGCAGATTAGCCGGGTACTGTCCGGACTGGTCACATCCGTGGCCGCGGCACGTAATCTCGTGGTCGTGCACACGCCATCCGGCGCCGCGCAATATGTGGCCAGCGTCATCGATAAGCAGCCCATCGAAGGCGTGCTTGGCACCATCGCCGGAGATGACACGGTCATGGTTATCTGCTCCGAGGATGATGTCGCCAAACGGCGTGCGCAATGGCTGCTTGATGTCGCTTCCAAAGCGTGAATAGCCATATAGTGGACACGACGCACCAAATATGCATAAATATACAGAGCTGTGCATATACTGATGAATAACGTTGGATGTTAGAAAGGGAAACCATGAGCGATCAGAATCGTCTCGTCCTGGCGTACTCCGGTGGTCTTGACACCTCCGTCGCCATTTCGTATCTGAAGGAACGCACCGGCAAGGATGTTGTGGCCGTGTCCCTCGACGTCGGCCAGGGCGGCGAAAGCCTCGAAACCATCAAGCAGCGCGCACTGGCATGCGGTGCGGTCGAAGCCTACGTGGTCGATGCCCGTGATGAATTCGCCAACGAATACTGCATGAAGGCCCTGAAGGCCAACGCCATGTACGAAGGCGTGTACCCGCTGGTCTCCGCCATCTCCCGTCCGCTGATTTCCAAGCATCTCGTCCGTGCCGCCCACCAGTTCGGCGCTGACACCATTTCCCACGGCTGCACCGGCAAGGGCAACGATCAGGTTCGTTTCGAGGTCTCCATCGCCTCCATCGACCCGACGCTGAAGGCCATCAGCCCGATTCGCGACCTGTCTCTGACCCGCGACGTCGAGATCGCCTTCGCCAAGGAACACAAGCTGCCGATCGTGCAGACCGAGAAGAGCCCGTTCTCCATCGACCAGAACGTGTGGGGCCGCGCCATCGAGACCGGTTTCCTCGAGGATCCGTGGAACGGTCCGACCAAGGACTGCTACTCCTACACCGACGATCCGGCGTTCCCACCGGTCGAGGATGAGGTCGTCATCGAATTCAAGCAGGGCGTCCCGGTCAAGATCGACGGTCATGACGTCACTCCGCTGCAGGCCATCGAAGAGATGAACCGTCGTGCAGGCGCGCAGGGCATCGGCCGTATCGATTTGATTGAGGATCGTCTGGTAGGCATCAAGTCCCGCGAGCTGTACGAGGCTCCGGGCGCAGTGGCGCTGATCACCGCCCACCAGGAACTCGAGAACTGCTGCCTCGAACGCGAGCAGCACCGCATCAAGCGCGACATCGACAAGCGCTGGGCCGAACTGGTCTACGACGCGCAGTGGTTCTCCCCGGCAACCCAGTCCCTGAACGCCTTCATCGAAGACACCCAGAAGTACGTCTCCGGCGAGATTCGCATGGTTCTGCACGGTGGCCGCGCCGTCGTGACCGGCCGTCGCTCCGACAGCTCGCTGTACGACTACAACCTGGCCACCTACGATTCCGGCGACAGCTTCGACCAGAAGTCCTCCAACGGCTTCATCGACATCTATGGTCTGCCGAGCCGCGTGGCCGCAGCCCGCGACGTCAAGTTCGGCAACGGCATCGAGGTTCCGGAGAACAGCGTCGAGTAAGCATCATCCGGATTCACGTTGTGAATCGTCTTGATAATGGGGGAGAGCGTACCGTCGGGACCATCCTGACTGGTAAGCTCTCCCTCAGTCATATCTGCAAGGAGATTTGGAAAAACAATGACCGAGAGCACTACTAATGGTGAGCATCTTGCCCTGTGGGGCGGCCGTTTCAAGTCTGGTCCGTCGCCGGAACTCGCACGGCTGAGCAAGTCCACCCAATTCGACTGGCGACTCGCCGATGACGATATCGCCGGTTCGCGCGCCCATGCCCGTGCACTGGGCCGCGCCGGACTGCTGACCGCCGATGAGCTGCAGCGCATGGAAGACGCCCTTGACGAGCTGCAGCGCCGCGTGGATTCCGGAGCATTCGCTCCGATCGAGGATGACGAGGACGAGGCCACTGCACTCGAACGCGGCCTGCTTCAAATCGCAGGTGACGAACTCGGCGGCAAGCTCCGCGCCGGCCGTTCCCGCAACGATCAGATCGCCGCGCTCATCCGCATGTGGCTGCGCCGCCACAGCCGCATCATCGCCAAAATGCTGCTCGGTCTCGCCGCAACACTGATCGAGCAGTCCGAAAAAGCCGGTCGCACCGTCATGCCGGGACGTACGCATATGCAGCACGCCCAGCCAGTTCTGCTTGCCCACCAGCTCATGGCCCACGTGTGGCCGCTGCTGCGTGACGTGGAACGTCTCGCCGATTGGGATAAGCGCATCGACGCCAGCCCGTACGGCTCCGGTGCCCTCGCCGGCAACACCCTTGGCCTCGAACCGGTGGCTGTGGCCCGTGAGCTGGGCTTCTCCAAGGTGACCGCCAACTCCATCGACGGCACCGCCAGCCGTGATCTGGTCGCCGAATTCGCCTTCATCGCCGCCATGACCGGTGTCGATCTGAGCCGCCTGTCCGAAGAGATCATCATCTGGAACACCCAGGAATTCGCGTTCGTGCGTCTTGATGACGCCTACTCCACCGGCTCGTCCATCATGCCGCAGAAGAAGAATCCGGACATCGCCGAACTCACTCGCGGCAAGTCCGGACGACTCATCGGCGACCTGACTGGCCTGCTCGCCACCTTGAAAGGCCTGCCGACAGCCTACGCGCGCGACCTGCAGGAAGACAAGGAAGCCGTATTCGACCAAGTGGACACGCTTGAAGTGCTGCTGCCGGCATTCACCGGCATGGTCGCCACCATGGTCTTCGACAAGGAACGCCTCGAAGCCGAAGCCCCGACCGGTTTCGCCCTCGCCACCGACATCGCCGAATGGCTCGTCAAGAACGGTGTGCCGTTCCGTCACGCGCACGAGCTTTCCGGCGCATGCGTCAAGATTGCCGAAGACCGCGGCCAGGAGCTGTGGGATTTGACCGACGAGGACTTCATCAACGTGTTCAAGGACTTCCTGCCGGCGGACAAGGCCCCGCAGGTGCGTGAAGTGCTGTCCACCGAAGGCTCCGTCTCCGCCCGCAACGGCAAGGGAGGCACCTCCCCGCTGCGCGTGCGCGAACAGATCGTTTCCGCCAAGACCACCATCGAGCAGCTACGCGCCTTCGCCAACTCCGTGTCCGACGGTTCCGCATACAAGTCGCCCGAATCCCTGCTCAAGTAATCCCTATTAAGCAAGGAGCAAAAAGCGGTGCTGTTGACGCGCACGCAGATACGACGGCTGGTCTACGCGCACGGCCGGGAGATTCTGGAACATGACCACATGGCCATCGAAAGGGTCTGCTACCAGCATGGCGTGGTCACCACATTCGCCCATTCCATTCGTGTGGCTTGTCTGTCCGTCTGGCTGGCAGACAGACTGCACCTGTGGAATAGGGTTGATCTACGTTCGTTGATTCGCGCCGCTTTGCTCCATGATTACTTCCTTTACGATTGGCATGACTGGGACAACGGCACCCATCGGCTACACGGATTCACACATGGTGAAACGGCCATGCGCAACGCCATACGGGATTTCAAACTCAACCAGATCGAACGGGACAGCATCGAACATCACATGTTCCCATTGACTCCCTATCCGCCGAAGTACATCGAAGGATACCTTGTCACCGCGGCCGACAAAATCAGCGCCACGAAGGAAACGCTCTCTTTCGATCGTTTCGACAAACCCGCATCCGAACAACCGACGGACAGGAGCTGATGGCTGTGGCGCTCACACTCGAATATTTGTTCCTTTGGTTCCTGTTATACGCTTTCATCGGATGGGTGTACGAGTCGGTTCTCGTGTCCGTTTCGGAACGTCGATGGGTCAACCGTGGTTTCCTCAACGGGCCGTTGTGCCCAATTTACGGATGCGGCGCGGTGCTTGCGATCGTGCTGTTGCATGGCTTCACGAATCCCATCGAGATTTTCCTTATCTCCTCATTCGGCGCGAGCGTACTCGAATACATCACCTCTTGGGGCATGGAAAAGCTGTTCCACGCCAGATGGTGGGATTACAGCCATTACCGATTCAACATCCAAGGCCGCATCTGTCTGCTCGGCGCAATCGTATTCGGATTCGGCGGAGTATTGATCATCGATGTGGTCCAGCCGCAGGTCGAACGGCTCACCGCCATGATTCCGCTGCTTGCCGTGCACGTGATATGCGCGGTCGCCGCCATCGTCGTTATCATCGACACCATCGTCACCGTGGTGGGCATCGTCGGCCTGTCCGAGCGTCTCGCCAAATTCAGCGAAGCGGTGCAGGAGCGTGCGGAGAAGGCCGGAGACTCCTGGCAGTGGGGCAAAGAGGAATTCCGCGAGAAGATGCATGATTTGTCGGAATCGTCGCAGGAACGTGTTGCCAATATGCGTCAGCTTGTCTCTTCCGCGTTGAATTGGCAGCAACGTCGTATGATCCGCTCCTTCCCACGCATGCGTTCCACGGACTCCACCAAATACAGCAAGATCATGGAAACCGTGCGTGAGATGCTGCGCCGAAAGTAAGTTTCCACCGGCCACACGTGTCGTATAGCATGTGTCCAAAAACGATTTGCCCCGCCAACCTGCGTTGCGCACGCTGACGGGGCAAAATCCCTTTATGCATCACATCGGATAGGGGCTACGATACTTGCGATGTGGCCGACCCCTTGTAATCGGTGATGCCGGCACCAATGTTCGGATGCTGCGCCGAATACGCCTGGTCCACACAGTAGAACGCCAGAAGCACGACGGCCACAACGGTGAGCTTTCTTGTATCGATACGACTCAGCAAGTTGTCCAATGCAGGAGCCAGCAGATACACGATCGCCAAACCGCCCAAACCAAACGTCAGTAGACCCTCGGCACAGATACGACCATTGAGATTGAGAAAATAACCGGTGTAATCCCACCAGCGTTGTCCTCCGTGGGTCTTCTCCAGATACCAGGACGAGAAGTACTCCAACCCGCCACACAAGACCATGGCGGCCAGGAACTCGAACAAGGGCCTCTTCCTCAACTTCTTCAGCAGAATAAGGATAATCACTCCGCCGGTGCCATAGATCGGCAGCCATGGCCCATGCAGCGTGCCACGATTCACGAACGTTCCTTCGGAAATGAAGGCGAGGCTCACCTCCCATACCCATCCCACGAAACAGAAGATGAAGAACATCATGACCAGATTGACCAACGAATAGCTGCGATCGGAGCTGACGGTGCGGGATTCGCGGAACCGGAACGCCATCGGCGCCGGAGCCAGACGACCAGGATAGATAGCGCCGTCCAGAATCTCCCTGCCGGTATCGATCTGGTGCAGTTGCTCGCGATACTCCTCATACTTGGTCACCGACCGCGCATGCAGGATACGCACGCCCAACCATTCGGACAGGAACCCGACGAAACCGTTCGGCTTGTCCACCGGAACAAGATTGCTGGACAACTGCTCCACCGTTTCGGCAACATCACCATACGCGGCATGCAATGTCTCAGCGGAGGCCTTGCTGTACAGGTATTCGTCGCTGAGCAGCTCGCTTCCCTCCAATCCCGAATCCTTGGACAATCCGCGCACATGCACGTAATATTCGACGAAAAACGCCGCGTTATAGCCGTTGGAATAGAAGATGCCGCTCAAGCCGAGCGTGAACAGATTGAGCAGCCACCAGCCAAGGAACGACAGGTCGGCCACGAAACACTCCCACTTGTGACCCTTCATCATGCGCCTGGACAGGCTGATGGCCTCCCGTGCCCCGATATTCGGATTTTCGGCGACGATGTAGGGCACCATACGGTAGGAATACGGTTTGATGAACGCGCCGATGATGGTGAACGTCCACAGGAACAGGAACACGTTCTCGAGCAGCATCACCTTCGCCATCGACAACCATTTGCGCGTGGTGATCGGGTAGAGGAAACGGCTCACGGGAAGTTTGTCGTAGGTCCGCCCCTCAAGCAGCATGCGCATCATGACCACCCGGTATGTCTGCTGGACGAACAGCCATACGAAAAGGTAAACGGCCAGGGACACGACGATCGGTACGGCCACGGCGACGCCGTCATTATGCACGATGGAATTGGCCGCATCGGCCATCGACAGAATGACCGAACCCGATGAGAACGAGTTGAGCAGAGACGCGAACACGCCGCGTTTACGCCCCATCATGGCATTGGTGTCGTTTTGCACGATCTGTTCCTGATTGTGCTCCACTTGCCTGCGTGCCTGGCTTTCATCGCCGACAAGCAGGTTCTCCAACACTTTCGACACGTTGTCGGATTGCGCTGTGCCATCCTCCTGCACGGTTGCGGACGGGGAACTGGCGTTCACCGACCATGTCGAAGAACTGTAGGCGACGCCGAACACCGAAGCGAACAGGCAGATGACGACTATCATCCAATAGTGTCTCTTATAGGCTTTCCTTGCATTGGCCTTCATGCCTTTGCGATCCATGCAGGCCTCCCTTCTTCTCGTCGATGAGATTCCATTTTCGATTTTAACCGGCATGTTCCGTGATCGCTTTGATAAAAACATGGGAAACGGCACACGCGGCTGTCTGTGTCTTCTGCGAAACTGTAGGGTGCGTAAAACGCGGTAATGTCCACAATTCGATAGGGAGAAAGCACAGTTATGGCTCACGTCATCGATTTCAAGGAGGCCGGTTTCGATTCCGTCCTCGATGAACTGGAATGGCGCGGGTTGATTTCCCAGTCCACTGACAGGGATCGACTCGCCGAAGCGTTGAACGGAGAGCCCATCACCTATTATTGCGGCTTCGATCCGACCGCCGCCTCCCTGCACATCGGCAACCTCGTTCAGCTCATCAACATGCGCCACCTGCAGGCCGCAGGACACCATCCGATCGCGTTGGTCGGCGGCGCCACCGGCCTGATCGGAGATCCGCGCCAGTCGGGCGAACGCACGCTCAACCCGAAGGACGTCGTGGCCGGCTGGGCCGATCGTCTGAAGAAGCAGATCGGCGGCATCCTCGAGACCGAAGGCAGCAATCCGGTGCGTTTCGTGTCCAACTACGATTGGACCGCTTCGATGAACGTCATCGACTTCCTGCGTGACGTCGGCAAGAATTTCCGTATGGGCACCATGCTCGCCAAGGACACCGTGGCCCGTCGCCTCAACTCCGAGGAAGGCATCTCCTTCACCGAGTTCAGCTACCAAGTGCTTCAGGGCAACGACTTCCTGCACCTGTTCGACGAATACCATTGCGTGCTGGAGATCGGCGGCTCCGACCAGTGGGGCAACCTCACCTCCGGTCTGGATCTGATCCACAAGGTGCGCGGCGTGGACGTGAACGTGTTCACCAGCCCGATCATCACCGACGCGCAGGGCAAGAAGTTCGGCAAGTCCGAAGGCAACGCCGTCTGGTTGGATGGCACGATGCTCAGCCCCTACAAGTTCTACCAGTTCTGGTTCAACCGTCCCGACAGTGAGATGGAGAATCTGCTCAAGGCGTTCACCTTCCTGCCAAAGGCCGAAATCGAACGGCTTATCGAGGAAAGCAAGACCAATCCGGGCGCGCGTGAGGCGCAGCGCACCCTCGCATGGGAGGTCACCAGCTTCGTGCATGGCGAGGAAGCCACTCGCCAGGCCATCGAAGCTGCCGGCGCGTTGTTCGGACGTGGCGGCGATCTGGCGGACATCGACGAGTCCACGCTTGAGGCCGCTATCGACGGCATGAAGGTCGATGGGGAATTCGCCAAGGTCGCAGCCGGCGACCGTGTGGCCGAGGCTGGTATGAAGGCAGGCCTGTTCAAGTCGATTTCCGAGGCGCGCAAGACCATCAAGTCCGGTGGCGTGTACCTCAACAACACGCGCGTGGAGGATGAGGAACAGACGTTGCAGGAAGGTGACTTCCTGCATGGTCGTTTCGTGCTCATCCGCCGCGGCAAGAAGGCGCTCGGCGTCGTCGAACAGGCGTGAGACGCATAGGCAATCGTAAGTAAATAATCGCAAGTATCTCAAGACCAATAAGGAACAGCATGGCAGAAGAACAGCGCGGATCGCGCGGCAAATCCTACGGCAACCACAAGTCCTACGGCTCGGGCAGGCCGGGTAACCGCGGTGGCAAGGGATTCAAGCCGCGCGGCAACGGCGGCAAGTCCTACGGACACAAGTCCGGCGGCTTCCACAACGATGACCGTAAGGGCGGATATCGCAAGGGCAATGGCGGCGGATACCGTCGTGGCGACCGCGATTTCCATCGCGACGGCGAAAGCGAAGGCCAGGAGCGTCGTTTCCACAACGGTCCGCGCAAGTTCAACCGCGATGGCGAGCGTCGTGACGACCGCCGCGGCGGCTATCGCGGCAATCGCGGCGACAATCCGCGCTACCAGCGTGATGGAGAGCGTTCCGGTTTCCGCCATGATGACCGTCGCGATGGCGAGCGTCGCAATTTCCGTCATGACGGTGACCGTCGTGACTTCCGCCGTGACGATGGTGAGCGTCGTGGCCGGCCGCAACTTCCACAAGGACGGCGATCGCAGAGACTTCCGCCGCGATGACCGCCGCGGGGAGCGCCGTGATGGCGAGCGTCGTAATTTCCGTCGTGATGACCGTCGTGACGGCGGCCGCAGGGATTTCCGCCGTGACAACCAGCGTCGTGACTTCCACAAGGACCGCGACCAGCGTCCGGAAGGCGAGGAGCGCCGCGAATTCACCCGTGAAGAGAAGATGGAGTACCGCGAGGCGAAGCGTGGTGAATACCTGTCGAAGCCGCGTCGCAATTCCGACGGCACGATGAGCTTCCCGTCGCAAAACCCGTACACGCATCGTCGCCCGGGCGAGCCGAAGATGCCGAAGGGCATCGAGTGGAGCATGCTGTCCACCGATGACCGTGAGCGTCTGCGTGGCCTGTCCAAGGAACATGCGGAGAACATCGGCCTGCACATCCTTGCCGCCTACACGCTTGAGGAAAGGGATCCGGAGCTGGCGCTCGAACACGCCAAGTGGGTGGCGCATCAGGCTTCCCGTATTGATTTCGCGCGTGAGACCCTTGCGTTCGTGGCCTACCGTCAGGGCGATTACAAACTTGCCCTGCGTGAGTTCCGCACCGCGTTCCGCATGAACGGTTTCCTTGACTATCTGCCGTTCATCGCCGACTGCGAGCGTGGCATGGGCGAGCCGAAGAAGGCCATCGAAACCGCCATGAGCGATGACGCGAAGTATCTGCGCGGCGAATCCAAGGCCGAGATGTTCCTCGTGTACGCGGGCGCGCTGGGCGACCTCGAGCTGTGGGATAAGGCCATTGAGATCGTGCATACGCTGGGCCGTTCCAAGGGCCTGGCCGGCGAATACCGCATGCGTGCGGTGCAGGCCGAACAGTACTTCCTCGAGCAGGCCGGACGCTCCGATGAGGCCGTGGCCCTCGACCAGCTGCTTGACAAGCTTGAGCTGCAGTACGCCGATGCCGAAGAGGACGAGACCTCCGACGATCTGGTCATCGAATACGACATGCAGGAATTGAACGACGAGCTTATGGACAAGCTCGGCATTTCCGAAGATGACGCCCAGTATGCGCCGGAAGACGAGGATGAGGACGATTCCGAGGCCGTCGACGAGAACGGCGAGACCAACGATGAGACCCAGCTTGATGCCGAAGCGGCCAAGGAAGGCGCCGAGTCCGACGACGAGCCTGCCGGTGACGGCGAAAACGCGGGCGACTCCGAAGACGACCAGACTGAGGATGAGGTCGAATCCGCAGCCGATTCCGACAACGAGTGAGGTGCGGCAAAACAATGCTGAAATCCACAACCCGTCCGCTGAGCGAAGCCTACCAGCTGGCGCTGCTTGATCTTGACGGCGTGGTCTACCGTGGCAAGAATCCGGTGGAACATGCTGCAGAGAGCATCCGCAAGGCCGAAGGCCTCGGCATGACGGTGGAATACACCACCAACAATTCCTCCCGACTGCAATCCGTGGTGGCCGACCAGCTTAAAGGCTTCGACCTTGAAGTCGAACCATGGCAGGTCATCACCTCGTCCGTGGTGGCTGCCCGCATGGTGGCCCGTGCGGTGCCGCAAGGTGCGAAAGTGTTCGTGCTCGGAGCACAGCATCTGCGTGAGGAAGTCGCCAAGCAGGGTCTTGAAGTGGTTGATTCCGCCGAAGACAAGCCGGTCGCGGCCATCCAAGGCTGGTACCCGGACATGTCTTGGAACCAGATGGCGCAAATCGCCTACGCTGTAGAACAGGGCGCCACGTATTTCGTGACCAACCGCGACCTGACCATTCCGCGTGAGCTGGGCATCGCCCCCGGTTGCGGTTCCATGATCATGGCCGTCATCAACGCCACTGGTGTGGAACCGGTTTCGTCCGCAGGCAAGCCGGAATCCGCCATGTACGACGAAGCCCGACTGCTTGCCGCGCATGATGGTGCCGAACCAGTGGCCAAGGAAGCATGCCTCGCCATCGGCGACCGCCTCGATACCGATATCGAAGCCGGCAACCGTGGCGGCTATGATTCCCTGGCCGTGCTGACCGGCGTCACCAATCCGCATGAGCTGATGTTCGCTCCGGAGCATCTGCGTCCGACCTACATCGCCAAGGACCTGACCGGACTTAACGAGCCGGCCCCCGAAGTCGTGCATGAGGCTGGCGCTTGGAGCTGCCGCGACGTGCAGGCGCGCGTCGACGGCGATCGTCTTTACGTCACCGACATCACCAGCGTCGACGGTCTTCGTGCGGCCTGCGCCGCCATGTGGGATGCGGCGGATCGTGGCCACAACGTCGACGGCATGATCGTGCCGGAATTCCGAATCGCCTGATTGCCGCACGTGCGTATGCGCAACATGAATGACGATTCCGGTGCCGTCGTCCGACTCGACATCGCGCTGGTGGAGCGTGGCGTCACGGATAGTCGCTCCAAAGCACAACGGCTGATCGAATCCGGCAAGGTCCGGGTGAACGGCACCGTCGCATCCAAAGCGTCGCTCAAAGTCACGGCCGCCGACACGCTTGATGCCGATCTGGGAGACGATTACGTCTCCCGTGGAGCCTACAAGCTGGTCGGCGCGTTCGACATGTTCTCCCAGACGGGCCTGCGTTCCGCGGAAGGATTCGATTGCCTCGACATCGGCGCGTCCACCGGCGGTTTCTGCGACGTGCTTCTGCGACGCGGTGCCGCGCATGTGATCGCGCTCGACGTGGGGCACGGCCAGCTTGACCCGCGCATCGCAGGCAACGAGCGCATCATCGAAATGAGCGGCGTCAACATCCGCGACGTCGAAGCGGATGATCTGCCGTACCGGCCAAGCATGATCGTATCCGACGTGTCATTCATCTCGTTGACATACGTGATTCCCGTCATCGCGCGCATCGCCGCGCCCGGCGCACACGTCGTGCTGCTGGTCAAACCGCAGTTCGAAGTCGGCAAAGGCAACCTCGGCAAAAACGGCATCGTGGAAAGCGAAACCTTACGCAAACAGGCGCTCGACACCGTCACCGCCTGCGCGAAAGCCAACGGACTGGATGTACGCGCCACGGCGGTCTCACCGATCGAAGGCACGCACGGCAACATCGAGTATCTGCTGTATGCAGTGGCGTAAACCGTTCTCCGCCAATCGATAGCGTAAAAATGAAAGGCCGGCAGCCCATATGAAAAATCCCATATGGACCGCCGGCCTTTTGCATGTTCCGTGGGCCTAGCCCCTCAAAAACTTGTCGATCTGATCCTGCTTGCCCATGATGATGAGCTCGTCGTTACGGTGCATAATCAGCTCTTTCGAACCGTATTCGAATTCCTTGCCCGGCGATTTGACACCGACCACGGTGATGCCGAACCGTTCATGCACGCGCGCATCCTCGATGGAGTAACCGACGACATGCGGGGGAGTGTGGATCTTCACCACGCTGTACGCGCCTTCAAGCTCGATGTAGTCCAGATAGTTGCCGGACACCAAGTGCCCTACGCGTTTGCCGGCATCGGTCTCCGCGTTGATGATGTGCCGTGCGCCGATACGCTGCAGAATGCGCGCATGCTCCTTGGACACCGACTTCGCCCAAATGTCGGAGATGCCCGCGTCCAACAGATTGCCGGCGGTGATGACGGACGCTTCGACGCTGTCGCCGATGGCAACGACCGCCGTATCGAAATCGGAGGCGTTGATCTGCTCCAACGCCATCACATCGGTCATGTCGGCCTGCACGGTGGGAATCTGCGACGACCAGCGGTTCACCAGTTCGCCGTCCTTGTCGACGGCGAGCACATCCTGTCCCATCGCATCCAATGTGGTGGCTACGGAACTGCCGAAACGGCCGAGTCCTACCACAAGAACGCTTCTGGTGTTGTTAGCCATGATTGTTCGTGTACCTTTCGATGTTCTTTCCGGATGTCAAGTATAGGAAGTCGTATCGCTGGTCCTGTTCAGCCAACCACGATCTGCTCGGTGGGGTAGCGAACCGGCTCCACATTGCGCGGTCTGGAGATCGCATAGGCAATGGTAAGCGGCCCAAGCCTGCCGATGAACATGGTGGCGGCGAGAATATACAGCACCGTCGGATTGGACGCACTCGCTACGCCGACCGAATAGCCTCCCAGACCGAACGCGGAGCAGGTGTCGAACAGTGCATTGGACAGGGAGCATCCGGTGATGGCCATCAATGTCATGGACACTATGGTGACGAGTGCCAGACATGAGGTGGTGACGGCCACGGCCGTCATGACGGCTTGCGAATGGATGCGACGATGGAATGCGTTGACGTCATGGCGTCCGGTGAACGCGGCGCGGCAGGTCAGCAGAATCACTGCGAGCGTGGTGACGCGGATGCCGCCTGCGGTCGAAGTGCTGCCGCCGCCGATGAACATGACGATGGACAGGAACACCTTCGTCGCGTCGCTTACGCCCGGCATCCACGACAAATCGAAGCCGGAGCTGCGGGGCATGACGGCCGCCACCATCGCATGCCACAACCGCGGTTCCACACCTTCGGTGGCGAACAGCAGTTTGTTGTTCCATTCCATGAGGAGGAACCAGGTGAACGAGGCGAGCACGATGCAGAACGTGGTGGTCAGCGTGAGCTTGGTATGCAGGCTCCAACGCTTCGGCGGACGATGGTTGCGCCATGAGCGCATGAGGTTAAGCAGGACGGGGAAGCCGAGCGTGCCGCAGAACGCGCTGACGAGGATAGGCAGACCGACAGCCCAATTGTTGACATGCAGGCCGGCGCCGTCAGGGGTGAAGCCGGCGTTGTTGTATGCCATGACCGCGAAGAACAACGATTCCCACAGCGTGTGCCGCACATTGCCATGATTGACTTTGTACAGGCCGGGGAACAGCGCCACGAACGTGATGCCTTCGATGGTGAACGCGGTGGCGATGACCACGGTGAGCACGCCCTTGATCTCGCCGAGTTTCGTGGTGCCCAGCTCGTTGGCCGTCAGCAGCTTTTGCGTGGCCTTGAGATGGTGGTTCACGGCCAAGGCGATGAGTGAAGCGAACGTCATGACGCCCAAGCCGCCCATCTGCACGGAGAAGATGAGCACGGCCTGGCCGAAAGCGGACCAATGCGTCGTCGAATTGACGATGGAGATGCCACACGTCGAAATCGCGGAGATCGCGGTGAAGAACGCGGTGGTGAATGTCGTTTGCTCGTCTTTCGGCGTGGCGGTGGGCGTGAGCAGGAGCAGCGTGGACAATGCGCCCAACATCATGAAGTACAGGATGGTCAGACGTCCGGGATGTGTGGTGAGTTTGTGCATTAGGCTGCGTTTGCGCGGCTTGCGCTCCTCTGCCATGGCCTTTTCGAACGTGTCTCCGGAGAACCACCAGGCATAGCCATGCGAGGCCTCGCGATTGGAGGAGGACTCGTCGAAGACGAGGTTTGACATGCCGTTCCTCGCTCCTTGTCTGTATAAACGGTCTTCGTTTCCTTGAGCTATTGTAGACGGTAGTGTGACGAATGGGCCATGGGCGTACCGTTCGACGGTTCCGCGGTGGCTCCGTGGGACTCTTCGGACGTCTGCGGCGTGTTCTGGACACCCGCTGCCGTCATTCGTTCATTTGTTCGACTACACTGGCGGGTAGTGGCACCTCGCATGGGGCGCCCGTTATACGAAAGGGTTTGCGATGATCGGTACCCGACATGCGGTGGTGGTGACGCATACGCGTCTGCGTGAAAGCGGCACGGTGGTCGAAGAAGCCGTCGAGCAGTTGAGACGCGCCAATTTCGAAGTGACGATCATCGACAATATCGAAGCGCCCGAGTTCGGCAGCAGGACGCCCGCCGTGCCGAAGAACACGGAAATCGTGGTGGTGCTCGGAGGAGACGGTACCATCCTGCGCGCAGCCGAACTGGTGCATGCCACCGAAGTGCCCATTCTCGGTGTGAACCTGGGCCACGTCGGCTTTCTTGCCGAATTTGAAAGCTTCCAGATGAGCGAGGCCATCCGCCGGATCGCCGACCATGACTATTCCATCGACGAACGTATGATCGCCCACGTCGACGTATGGCTGCCGGGCGCGACGGAACCCATCGAGGACTGGGCGTTGAACGACATCACGCTGGAACGCGCCGACCGTGGCAAAATGGTGGAACTGTCCATCCGTGTCGACGACGTGGAGATGAGCTCCTTCGGTTGCGATGGCGTGATCGTATCCACGCCGACCGGTTCCACCGCCTACGCGTTTTCCGCGGGCGGGCCGATCATGTGGCCGAATGTGAAGGCATTGCAATTGGTGCCGTTGGCCGCGCACGCATTGTTCGCACGTCCGCTCATCATCGGCTCCGGCTCCACGTTCGCCATCGACATTCTTGACGATTCCACGTCCGACGGTTGGATCTGCTGCGACGGCCGCCGCCAGCGCGCACTGCCGAAAGGCACACGCATCGAAGTGCGCGAATCGAAATGCACTTTGCGATTGGCGCGACTGTCCGGCGTGCCGTTCACGAACCGTCTCGTCACCAAATTCGACCTGCCCGTCGTCGGATGGCGCGAGCAGGCGCGCAAGACCGGCGGCACGCATCATGGGCAATCGTTCCCGGGAACCGGCAAACCGGAAAGCGGGAAGTGACAGGGCATGCTGGAAGAGCTTGAGATCCACAATCTCGGTCCGATCCGTTCCGCGCTGATCGCCCCGGCAGGCGGTATGACGGCGATCACCGGCGAAACAGGTGCCGGCAAATCGATGCTGCTCAGTGCGATCCGACTGATTTCCGGCGGTCCCTCCGACGGCGGCCGTGTTTCCGTCGGCGCTCAGGAGGCGTGGGCGCAGGGCGTGTTCGAAGTCGCTTCGTCGCCGGCCGCGGTGGCCGCCGCACGGGAGGCTGGCTTCGAGCCAGAGGACGGCGAACTGTTCCTGTCGCGCAAGGTGCCGGCTTCCGGACGATCCCGCAGCATGTTGTCGGGGCGTAGCGTGCCTCGTTCCGTGCTTGCTTCCGTCGCCGCCGAATTGGTGACGATCCACGGCCAGGCCGACCAGTTACGTATCGCGACCGTTTCGCGGCAGCGTGAATTCCTGGACCGCTACGCGGGGGATGAAGTGGCGTTGGCCGCCTACGGCAAGACGTGGAACGCGCTGCGCGCAATGGACGAGCGTTTGGAAAGGCTCAGCAGCCAGGAATCGTCCATGCGCCAGCAGGCGGATTACCTGCGTGAGTCAATCGAACGCATCAACCGGGTCGACCCGCAGCCGGGGGAGATGGACGAATTGCGCGCACGGCGGGACCGCATCGAAAACGCCGCCGAAATCGCCGAAGGCGTGACCCGCGCATTGGGTGCGTTGGACGCTTCGCAAGTGGCGGATGACGTTGAATCGGCCAGCGCCGCCGATTTGATCGACCGTGCCTCGCAGGCATTGCGCGCCATTCACGTGGAAGGCGTGTTCTCCGAACTCGCCGACCGGCTCGACTCCATCAGCACCGATTTGTCCGACGTGGTGTTCAGCCTGTCCGGCGAAGTGGACAATGAGGCGAGCGTGGAGGATCTGGATGCCATCAACGGGCGCATCCACGAGTTGGACGAGCTGACCCGCCGGTGGGGGCCGGAATTGTCCGACGTGATCACGTGGAGGGACAAGGCCGTATACGATTTGGAGGATTTGGACGCCTCGCCGGAAAAGGTCGAACAGCTGGAAGTCGAACGTGCCCAACTGCTTGAGGCTGCGAAAAAAGCCGCGCAGGCTGTGAGCAAACGGCGTAGAGCCGCGGCGAAGGAACTCGCTTCCAAAGTCACCGCGGAACTTGATTCGCTGGCCATGGGCACTTCGAAACTGGAGATCCGCGTGGCGGAACGCGAACAGTTGGACGCCACCGGAGCGGATGACATCGAATTCCTCTTCACCCCGTTTCCCGGCTCCCCGCAGCTGCCGATGGGCAAAAGCGCGTCCGGCGGCGAATTGAGCCGTCTGATGCTCGCGCTTGAACTAGTCGCCGCCGAAAAGCATGTCGTGGCCGGAGGAACCGTGCCGCCGATGACGTTCATCTTCGATGAGGTCGATGCGGGTGTGGGCGGCAAGGCGGCTGTGGAATTAGGCGCGCGATTGGCCAAGCTTGCCCAATCCGCGCAGGTGTTGGTCGTCACGCACCTACCACAGGTCGCATCCTGGGCGGACGAACAGTATGTGGTCGCCAAAGGTGAAACGGATGACGGATCAATCGCCACCACCATCAATCAAGTGCGTGGAGAGGCGCGTGTGCACGAAATCGCCCGCATGCTTTCCGGCAGTGAAAGCGAGACGTCGCTGGAACATGCCGAGGAACTGCTCAAATCGTCCGTGCTTGACTGACCCGTGACCGGCAATCGCAGGCAAGTCGCAAAATTAATCGCAAAACAGAAAATCGAAAAACACGACCATCAAAGGAGCTGACATGACGCAGGAAAACGTGAGCAACCAAGGTAAAGGTGCCATTTTCGATCTTGACGGCACGTTGCTCGACTCTATGGGCGTGTGGGACCAGGTGGATGTCGATTTTCTAGCCAAGCGTGGATTCGAAGTGCCGGGCGACTACATGCAGAAGGTCGCCGCCATGCAGTTCCGGCAGATCGCCGAATACACGATCGCACGCTTCAATCTGTCGGACACTCCTGGGGAGCTGATGGAGGAGTGGGATCATATGGCGCGCGTCATGTACTCCACGGTGGTAGAAGCCAAGCCGCACGCGCGTGAATACCTGGCAATGTTGAAGGCGAGCGGGGCGAAACTGTCCGTGGCTACATCATTGCCACCGATGCTGCGAGAGCCGGCTATGAGGCATGTCGGCATTTTTGATTATTTCGACGAGGTGGTCAGCGTCGACGACGCGGGCGATATCGGCAAGAACAGGCCGGACGTGTACCTGCTGGCCGCGTCGAGGCTCGGCATCGAGCCGACCAACTGCACCGTATTCGAGGATCTGCTCGTCGGCATGCGCTCGGCCAAGTCCGTCGGCATGCGAGTGTGGGCCATGCATGACGATTCGTCCGATGCTGATTGGTCGGCGATTTGCGCTCTGGCGGATGGTGTCATGTTCGACTTCCACGACGCGCCTGCCGTATTGTAGGAACCGGTGTCGTACGGGGATATATGCATTTGGGGCTTTCCGTTGATTCGGAAGACCACAAATCCGTTCTCCATAAGAGTCTACCGGTTGGCTCGGTTCAGATGTCCTTGCTACCGTAAATATGCAGCGATATCTTGCTGGAGAACGCCAAGGCGAGTACGTCGATGATCAAGAATGCCGCTAATGCAATGGCTTGGTGCCGGCTGATCGCCTCGGCCAGCTGTTCGACGGTCTTTTCGAATTCCGGCAATGCCTTGCGCAGTCCGATGACCGTGCCCACGATCACGCCGATGCTCAGAATAATGGCGGACATGGCACGATAAGGGGAGAACCGGTACAGGAACGGCTGCACGATGGCGTTGAGCAGCACGATGGTCAGCACGGTCATCGCGGCGAAGCCGATCGCATCCGTCACTTTAACTGGCTCATGCATGGTGATGCCGGCGCAGGCGATACTGACGGCCACTTCCAATCCCGCCACCAGATCGCAGGCGATAAGGAATGCGAATCGTCCGAGGATCTGGTGGTTGCGGTTGATGGGCACGATGCCGTTCATCCAATGATGGTTGTTCATTTGTTCATAGGAGAACAGGGTGATATTAAGCATCAGGAAGCCGGAGGCCGCACCGCCGATGGCGGCTCCCGCAACGCTGTCGAGAGTGGACCCTGTGGCCGCCATCAGGCATGTAACACCTGGAGCGTACGCGAAGAAGATGGCTAGGTACGACCGCCCGTAGCTGATGGTGCGGTTCCAGTCCAAGGAAATCTGTCTAAGGATGGCGGTCATGGCGTTCGCGTTCGCTGTCGTGTTCATCGTACGTCTCCTTTGTTGGTATTGCCGATCGCCGTATGTTCCGCGGTGTTGGTCAGTCTGATCACATCCTCAATCGAAGCGTGCTGTGTCAGGAGACCGTCGGTGCCGCCGATGTGTGGGATGTCCTGCGTGCGGACCAACGCGTCGAAGCCGGTTGCGTATGTGCGGATGCCGACCATTGCCCGCTGTAGACCATCCGTAAGCTCATCCGGCCCGCCCTTGACCAGACGGAACGCGTCTTCGAACTCGTCTTTCGGTCCGCTGTAATACAGCATGCCGTGCGTGATATACGTGAGGAAATCTGCGCAACGCTCCAAATCGGCGGTGATATGCGTGGAGAAGATTACGCTGTGTTCGCCATCCGCAACATAATCGGACAGGATGTCCATGAGCTCGTCGCGGGACAGTACGTCCAGACCGCTGGTCGGCTCGTCGAGAATCAGCAGTTTCGCATCGTGGCTCAACGCCACGGCGAGCATGAGCTTCATCTGCATGCCGCGCGACAGGTCCTTGATTTTCTTGTTCCGTCCGAGTCTGAACCGTCTGAGGTATGCGTCGAACAGATTGTGGTACATTGGGCTGCTTGTCCGTTCCACCGCGTCGACCGTCATGTATTCGATGAAATAGCTGCTGTCGAGCACTACGCCCAGCTGCTCTTTGGCCCGCTCCTCATCGGCCATCGCGTCAAGGCCGAGCACTTCGATTCGTCCCGCGTCTCGCGTGGTCATATTGAGGATCAGTTTGATCAACGTGGATTTGCCGGCGCCGTTCGGGCCGACCAGACCCATGATGTAGCCGGACGGCAGGTCGAAGGTCACGTCATCTAATGTGAAGCCGGAATCATAATGCTTCGTCAATCCGGTTACGCTCAAGGCCAAGGTTGGGCGCGTTCCTTGGGGGAGTGAGGAATCGTTCATGATTGTTCCCTGTACGCTTTCTCGAACATGCCAAGCAGATCAAGTAGGCTGATGTCGGCGGCTTTGGCCTCGATGGAAACTTCACGGAGCTTGTCCATGATGCGTTCACGCGCACGTTCCTTCATGAGTTCGTTGCCTCGTTCCATCACGAACGTGCCTTTGCCCTGCACATTCTCCACGAGCCCCTCGTCAGCCAGTTCGTTATACGCTCTGGTCACGGTGAGCACGCTGACGCGCAGTTCCTTGGCGAGCTTGCGCAGTGAGGGAAGCGCCTCGCCTGCCATAAGCTCACCCGACATGATCGCGGACCTGATTTGGTTCTTGATCTGTTCGTAAATCGGTTCTCCGGACACGGATGAGATGATCAGCTTCAATCTGTGCCTCTTTTTCTGTATGTTTCGTAGGTGATATATCTCCCAGCTGAACAGTTAGATGCAAACTGTTTAGCTGTTATATATAACAGTAACACAGAAAACCCGTACTGTTATTGCGTGTCGCATAACAGTACGGGTTCTGTTGGAATATAAGGAAATCCGCCGCTCCATGAACGCCTCTTGCGGTCGGCGATTGACGGAAGCGACATTTACTTGCGTTCGCGGATTCCCGTATGGACGGTTATATGCGAGTCGGATGGATGATACGGCGGAAACACAGGTAGATCAGCCACGCCAACGGCATGATCGTCAACATAGGCAATGTAGGGAACCGGCGATGAGTCCCACTTCAGTCATGATTGCGATTTGCTTCGCGCCGAAGGAGAGAGCGTCCCTTTTGGTGCGATCCGTCGCCTGGGTGGTGTTGCTATCTTGCTGCATGATTGTTTATTAGGGAAACCGTCTGTTATTCCATTCCCTTATAGAGTTCTTTGGCGAGATCAACCAGTGACTTGTCTGAGCCTGCTGGGCCAATAAGGCATGCGCCGCATGGCAGTCCATCTGCTGTTTCCAATGTCGCGTATCGTCCGTTCATAATCGGGCAGTTATTGAAACATCGACAGATCAATCAGACCGTGAACGCCTTTGGTGATGTCAACGGCTTGCGTCACGTCGAAGTCGATGGCGGCCGACAGCAGCAGGTACACTTGTTGACGTGGCATCTCGAACATGGCGGTAATCATATTGATGGCGTGTTCGACGCTTTGCGATAATGCGTCATCCAGCGTACTGCTGAAACCCATTGGAATCAGCGTGCCATGACTGATCGCAAATGGCAGATCCGTGCGTCCGAACAGTCGTTTGTCTTCGGCTGTTGGCACTACCTGCGCGCGAAGTGTAGCTCTGAGTGACGCTTCCAATGCGGTGAGCGACACTTCGCCATTGTCTTGGGCAAAATTCGGATCGCCGATGTATAATCCTGCGCCTTCAATCTGTACTGGCAGAAATAGCGTGGACTCAACGGTGAGATTGCGTAAATCGATATTGCCACCATAATCTGCAGGTGGAATGGAGCTTGGACGCTGATTACTGGCGGTGGTCACGTCCATGATTCCCAGAAATGGATGCATCGGGAAACGTATCGTCGGTACCGGCTCACTGCTTGTGTTTGCGGTGTGCGGCGTTTGAACTGGAAACCATGCCGTTTCGGTTTCAACATCCGCTCGGCAGAACTGGCCGTAGTTGCCGTCGGAATCTACGGTCTGCCGCCAATGATCGTGCGGGAAATCACGCCATCCAGTTTGACGCCATCGAACGCACTAATGGGATTGCGTCCCAACAACGCATTCGCATCGACAACAAACTGACGGTTAGGATTTACCATTACCAGATTAGCCCTTTTGCCGGGGATGATAGCACCACCGCCTCGGGGTTTCAGTGCATATGCGGCTGGGGCTTTTCGCGCACTTTGGCGGTGAAGTAGTCCGCTTCCACCTTCCATACGGTGACGGCGCGTACCTGCTGGTCGGTGAACTCCACATGTTCCATGCCGGCCTGCTGCTTCATCAGCAACGCAAGCCCCTGGCGCGCCTCGTCAAGATCGTCGATGATGGACGCAGTGCCGTTGCCGACGATCGACTTGAACGCCTCGCCCCAATTGCACAACGTGCGCCCCTCAACCACCTCGCAGTCAGTCGCCATTTCGAACGCCACGGGAAGCGCATTATTCGCGGCCTTGACCGCGTCCATCTTGCGTCCGGTCGCAGAGCCATGGAAATACAAGGTGAGATGGCTGGATTCCGCATCGAACACGTATCCGAAATTCAACGGCACGATGGTGATGCCTTCCGCATCGGTGTATGCAAGACTCACGATCTTGCACGTTGCGATAATCGCATCAATCTGCTGTGGTTCGGTTACCTCACGGTCGGCACGCCTCATCATGCGATGCCTTCCCGCAACCGTCTGCTCATTATTGCGCCGCGTCATTTCAATCGCCTTCAATTCCAAACGTTCACGCTCCTCAGCCAACGCATCGCCAACACGATCAAGCAAACCGTACACGTGAGCCGTGGCTGACATGTCGGAAGACGATGATTTATTGTCGAAAGTCTGAGTCTCATCGCGCTTTTTCTCTTCTCTTACGAGGCCGTGCCCCGCGCAGTTACGAGACCCTCGAAAGACTCGCTGAAGAGCCCATGTTTGAAGACATCGGCACACTGCACGACCACTATCAGGAATTCGACATCTACCCGCTACTGACGCTGCTTACGTCATTCGCATGAAAAAGCTGATTTAAAAGCAACAATGCACTCCAGACTAGAAAACAGAACCATCGAGCTTGTCAAGCGCACGCAGCAAAGAATCAACATGACCCTTCGCACGCACGTTGTATCGGGCAACACGAATCACCCCATCACCATCAATCACAAAAGTCGAACGAATCACACCCTCATAAACCTTGCCATACAACTTCTTCTCGCCATACGCGCCATACAAACGATGCACAGTCAAATCAGCATCCGACAGCAGAGGAAACGTCAAATAATCGCGCTCGCGGAATCGGACGAGCCTGTCCATCGGATCCTTCGATATGCCGATCACGGTAAATCCGCGGGAGGAGAGGCGTGCGAGGTTGTCGCGGAAGTCGCAGGCTTCGGTGGTGCAGCCGGGAGTCATCGCGGCGGGATAGAAATACAGGATGATATTCTGGCCGCGCAATGCGGAGAGCGTGACGCTATCTCCGTTGTCGCTGGGAAGTGTAAAGTCCGGGGCCGTTAGTCCTGCTTCGAGTCGTGCGGATGCAGGAGGGTTCTGTACTGCCGAGGCTACTGACGGATTGATGTCGGACATGATTATCTCCTTACTGTTCTTCGGATTTCAAGTGCCGATACCAAGCGAGAATAAACGTCATCATACCCGCCTTTGCGTGTGCACAGTTCGTTGACTCGTTGCGCGCCGCCGCGAACTGCCCAAGCAGTAGGCGTCAGACCTGTCAAGGGAACAAATCGGAAAAAGATCCTGCGCGAAGTATGGTTTGAAACGTGTCATCGTGCGCATTTTCTGGATCTGTCGGCCTTGTGCTGAGCAAAGCAGGCTGTATCTCGCCTATGTATGGCAGATTTCGGGATGTGACATGAGGCATCTCGCTTATATATGGCAGTCGGTTTCGCGAAAATGAGGTTTTTCATACCCCCTACCTACTGCTTTGACGGACTGACCTGCCATATATAAGCAAGATATCTCCGGACAAGTTCGCAAATCTGCCATACATAAGCGAGATATGGGCAAAACAGTGTTCAATAACAAAGGAAACGTCAAATGATCGCGCTCGCAGAATCGGGCATGAGTACTCTTTAGCTACTCTTCGGAATTCAGAAGCCAAGTGGAAAACGAACTGTCATACAATTCCGTTTATCTCCTATGATGTTTTCCAGAACGGGGAAATTTCGGGGAAGCATGGCGCGTTGAAGAGAGGGACATCCACGTCGCACCGTACGACAACGGAGAACAAAGACGCGGCAGCGAACGTCACCGCGAAATCCATATGGTTCAAACGACAGCTCAACATGGCGGTTGCGGCGGTGAGCAGCGTCGCATTGTGCGCCACCATGGCCTTCGTCGCGGCACTCACCGGCTACGTTTCCTCAAGCGACCTAGACTCCGCAGCATACAAGATGGCGGCCTCCCAAGCTGAAATCACCGAGAGTCTCATCACCGACAGCGACGGCGTGCGGAAGGTCTACAATTCCGCTGCCATAGCGTTCCCTGACGGGCACGCCGACTCCTGCCAGAAGATGCATCGCACCGGATCCGAGGAAACCGCATGGTCGTTGCCTGGCAGCACGCCGGTCATGTTCGAGATGCCCGAGTGGACCGGCTCCG
>ERZ791702.140-NODE-140-length-46040-cov-7.12639_pt1 | contig 46040 bp, 54 predicted proteins | sample MGYA00510050_ERZ791702 | MGnify/ENA primary metagenome ERZ791702 (study PRJEB30046, sample SAMN00715230) | human gut metagenome | study: EMG produced TPA metagenomics assembly of the A metagenome-wide association study of gut microbiota in type 2... | reverse complement strand
TGATACAGTTTCCTTCCTTTGTTATGAAAAGAGTGTATCAGAAAAATATAGTTGCTGACAGATACGGATGATTACGTACTTACACGATTTGGGTACAAAACTTACTGGTGTTCATGATAAGGTTTTACATTGCAATATAAGATTATTCAATTTGGTAGCTCAGATAAAGCAATTTGAGCAAGAGAGATTCCTTTTTTGTAGTTTATTGGGATGCTCATTTTTATACACAGTTTCCAGTATTGTTCTGCTTCGCTATATTTTTCTTGATGAAATGCTAAAGAACCATAATCGTAATATACGCTTACCTTTGCAATAGCTAATTCCATATTATTAGCTATTTGTAAAGATTTTTCTAAAAAAGGAAGAGCCTTATCATATTCATGCATACAAATATAGCAGTTTCCTAAATGTTCTAAGCCGATACATTCATTACGTTTATCGCCTAGTTCAATAGAATAATCTAAAGCAGGTTGAAAATAGTGAATAGCTAACTCATAATTTCCTAATAATTTATGAGTTAAACCAATATTTCCATAAATACGAAGGAACTGGTGTTTATCATTATGTGAACATGCTAATGCCCGTTCGTAATATTCTAGAGCTTTATCTAATTGAAAAATATTTCTATAAGAGTTGCCAATGTTATTTAATATATTAGTTTTTGAATCATCAGCAGCATTATCTTTCATTTTTTCAATATACTCTAATGCCTCCAAAAATGTATTAATACTTTCTTCATATTTACCTTGATCTTTTTGAATGATACCTTCAATGTTTTTATATAATGATAAAAGATAATCCTTTTGAATATTACTTAATACCTCTGATAAGGTTACGATATTTGCATATTTTTCTAGTAAAGATAATGCGTCAGCATCTTTTCCTATATAATGATATGATTGTATGGAAAAAATCACTATTTCACATATACTAAATTCATATTCATCACACTTATACTGGTCAATTTGTTCTTGAACAAAATTAATTACTTCAATGTAATTGCCGAGTACATACAGTTTTGAAGCTATATTTGCAGAAAGACGTATAGTGGTTTCATTATTCAAGCAACTATATGATAAAAGTTTTATTGTATGCTTTAATAAAAGATTAGCAACATCACGTTCAGAAGAACAGGTTATCTTTTGTGGAAGTAAGTCAGTGAATAATTGCAAAGCTTTCTCAACATAGTGTTGATATTCATTATCGTCTTGCATTTGCAGACGTATAAATTCTTGAGTTATTCCATGTGTATCTGCTATTTTTCCGTTTATAGTAAATAAAGAATAACTAGTTATTGCAGATATTATTTGATTAAACTCATAGACTGTGTATTGTTCATGTGATAAGAAAATATCATATAGTGGAATATTATTAGAGTCAAAAAGGGAGACTAGGTTTAATATGTCTTTAGCTGCGGCAGATTGTTGTAGAACTTTATCATATGATATCTTCCAGGCGGTATATGCTGTTTTCTTATAAGATGTTATTGTGGTATTTAATATTTTTTGTTTATTAGCTGTGTAAAGGTTAAAATAGTCTTTAATAGAAATATGCATTTGGTTTATGTATGCTCTAGCATACTCTAAAGCTAACGGATAATTTTCAAGCATTGAAGAAAGTGACCTTGCTGAGTCGTTATCTGTTTTGCAGCATTGGCGATGGCTTGTGTAATTTAATAAAAAAGAGGTGCTTTCGTCTATATCAAATACATCCACAGGAATCACAGAAAATTCATCGCTGTCTACATTAGAATTTTGTGTGGTAACAATAATGTCTGAATTATTACAAGGACATTTTTGGACAAAAAAATCAATAGATAAATCATCAGCGCCATCAAATACAATCAATGAGGTTGAAAAACGATTAATGAAAGAAAATACTATTTTGCTGATTGAATTTAATTCGTTGTTCTTTTGAGTAATTAATTTATAATAAACTGCAAAATTATTATATTCTTCAAGGAGTTCATTTTCGGATGTGGCTGAAAACCACAAAACTAGCTCATATTTATTTTGTAATTGTGCTACAGCTTCTCGGGCAATTTGAGATTTTCCAATTCCACCAGGTCCAGTAAGAAAAACCAGCTTATTAGCAGTTAATTCAGTGATAAGGTTATTTAAAATATTTACACGCCCGAAAAACAGCCTATTCCTTCTTGGAATATTATAATAATTTGGAATACATGGATCGTTCGTTTGAGAGGTTAAAATTTCTTTTATATCATTAATCGTTTGATTAGTAGTTTCAATTGCTGAGAGAACAGATGTGGTTGAAGTATTAATTTGTTGTAAAAGAATTTTACCCTCTATACTTAGTACATTATTTAGCAATTCATTTATTTTGTCTATATATGTTTCTAGGCAATTATTTATCCGTTTACTTCCGATATAACGCAAATCGCTATTTTTTTTATAAAAGGAATCTATAAAAGAGGTTTTCATATCTTCTGTGATAAATTCATATTTTTTTTCTGACAGAAGAGGAGTTTTTAATATAAAATCTTGCAATTTTTCTACTTCATACTCATCTTTTATTTGCTCATGTATAAGACTAATAATAGATTCATCAAATTTATTAAAATATGCAAGAGTATCTTTATGATTCTGAAAATCACAGATTTTAGAGGCAAATATTGATTCAAAAATGGCTAAAGATATATCTGCAAGTTCTTTTACGGATTCTATCATTTGAAATGCTCCTTTATAAAATTTTATATTTGAGTAGTTTAGTTTTTGAGATTTAATCCCATCTTATCCATAACCTCATCATGTGCCTTCTGAATTTTAAGTCGTTCCTGCCATGGTTCCGATTCCGGATAAATATCCATCCAAAGATTAAAATCAGCCTCCGCTTTCAGCAGAGCTTCCCCACGTTTCTTAACATCTTTTATTTCATTGCATTTTTCAACTTCTACCATATATTCTTCATATCGGTCTAACCATGATTGCATCAAAGATAATGTTCCAAAGCTGATTCCAACCATATCATTTCCATCTTTATCCTGGTATTCAAAGAGTTGTCCATCGTATTGCCGGAATATCTGAAAAAGTCTGTGTATGGCTTTTATGCCATCAAAATCAGAGTTCGCCAGTACTTCGGGATTGACAGATAAAGCGTCTGCTATTTTTTCAAGGGATGATGGCTTTGGATTTCTTCTGCCGCTTTCGTAGGCACGAATGTAGGCTTCACTTGCGCCAACCATTTCTCCTAATTGTCTTTGAGTAAGATTACGTTCCTGCCGGATACGTCTTATGTTTTCACCGACTGTCATAACAACATGCCTCCTGCTCTAAAGCTATATTTTTGTGAAACTGATCAACATCATATATAGGATAACACACAAGAACAAAAAAATAAAGAAAAAAGATATTGACACGAAACAAAAGTTGCGATATGATAAAAACGCAACAAAAAGATACTATGCAGAAACAAATACAAGAACAGGAGGAAAGAATATGAACGAAAAAATCTATTACAGTGCAGAGGACATTGCAAAAATGCTTGGTGTGAGTATGGGGAAAGCCTACAAAATCCTTAGAGAAATGAATAAGGATTTGGCAAGTAAAGGATTTCTCACAATCGCCGGAAAAATTCCGGTGGAGTATTTTAAGGAAAAATGGTACGGAGGAGCAAAGGAGGTAAGTGCATGAGCTGCAATGCAAAGAAAGATCCCAATGGTACGTGGCGGATACAATATCGCTGGACAGATTGGACGGGAACCAAAAAGAAATCACAAAAAAGAGGTTTTAAGACCAAGAAAGAAGCAGAAGAATGGTACGCACATTTCATGTTGCAGCAATCATCTGATCCGACGATGACACTGGCGGACTTTTGGGAGATTTATAAGGCGGATATGGAAAAGCGCTTACGAAAAACTACCATGAAGCAAAAAGAGTATGTAATGAATGACAAGGTGCTACCATATTTCGGAAAGACGCCAATTAATGAAATCACAGCTCCCATGATACGCAAATGGCAAGGAGAAATGATGGAAAAAGGTTTTAAGCCCACATATCTGAAAACAATACATAATCAGCTTAGTGCGATTTTGAATTATGCAGTAAATTTCTATGATTTGCGTTCCAATCTCTGTCGTAAAGCTGGAAGTATGGGAAAGAGTAAAGCGGATGAAAGACCGTATTGGACGCTGGAGGAGTTTCAGAAGTTTTCAGATGCGATTATGGATAAGCAGGATTCATGGATTGCTTTTCAGATTTTATTTTGGACAGGTATGCGGATAGGAGAATTACTTGCGTTACAGGTGAAAGATATTAATTTAGAACAGGGAACCATAACTGTTGACGAATCTTTGACGAGGCTTGATGGAGAGGATCTGATTACGGCACCAAAGACGGAAAGCTCGGTTCGGGTGATTACGATACATAAAGAATTGCAGGAGGAACTTAAGGAATATATTGCGACATTGTATCATGTGAGACCGGGAACACGTCTTTTTGCCGGACGGACAAAGAGCTTCTTTGAGCACGAAATGGAGCGTGGAATAAAGATGTCGGGAGTAAAGAAAATTACAGTCCATTGTACTCGTCACAGTCATGCAAGTATGCTTGTGCAGATGGGATTCAGCCCAGTTGAGATTGCAAAACGGTTAGGGCATGGAAAGGTTACGACTACGATTGAAACCTATTGTCATCAGTCTATGGATGCGCAGGTAAAAATTGCAGATAGACTTGGAAAAGTGGAAAGAGGTGAGGAAAGTGGCGTGTAAACGAGAAGACAGGTTTAGGCGCAATACAATTGCCTTTTGGCTGAGTGACGAAGAGAAAAGCCAAGTGGAATCGAAGATAATTTTATCGGGGATATCGAAAGGTGAATATTACCGGAAAGCAGTTTTAGGGCAAGAGGTAACGGTTATTGCCGGAAATTATATGTCGGTCAGGGTGGCAAAAGTATTGGAGCAGATATTGGCACATTTACAGAATGGCAATACAGAAGAGGAAAGATTACTGCTGGAATTGGTAAAACAGTTGCTGGAAGTAAATAAAAATACCCCTGCTGGTAACAAGGGCATTCAGGAATAAAAAGGATAAAGCCTTTCTATCCAACACACACATTTATTATAGCAAAGGCTTTCTCCGGAGGAAAGGAGAAAATTGCATATTGAATATTTTTTCAGAGGTAAAGGAGTATCTGACGGCGAGACAGGTAGCAGAAAACTATGGTCTGCAGGTCAGAAGAAATGGGTTAGCCTGTTGCCCTTTCCATGATGATAAGCACCCAAGCATGAAGATTGATAAGAACTATCATTGTTTTGCCTGTGGTGTGGGAGGGGATGTGATTGACTATGTTTCCCGGATGTTTGGTTTATCACAATATGAGGCGGCACTAAAGATTGTAGAAGATTTCCGGCTGCCGATAGAGGTCAAAAGGAACAAGGAATTAAGAGAGCAGGACAGAGAGCGTATTCGTAGAGAACGGACAGAACGTGAGAGGCTGATACACATCAGGGAGCGTTTTGACAGATGGTGCAATCACAGTATTGAGAGTTTAAGGGACAGTTTATCACTGATAGAGCAGATGGGTATTTTCCTTAATGGAAAGCCACCGGATATTATTTTTTCAGAGGACTATGCACGGATGCTTCATGCGGAACCGATTATGAATTACTGGCTGGATATTTTATGCATGGTTTTCAGATGATTTGAAGCGGATGGATGATGATAATGTCTATCGGAAGATGCAAGGACATTGGATTATTGAAATGTCGGAAATGATGGCAACGGTCAATGCCAAGAGCATCGAAGATATTAAGTCTTTTATCAGCCGGCAAAAGGAAACCTATAAAATTCCCTACGAAACACACCCGGAGGACAGACCAAGACAATGTGTATTTGTTGGTACTTCCAACAATATGGACTTTCTTCCTCTTGATCGTACAGGGAATCGGAGATTTGCCCCGGGGCTGGTACATCCGGAACGGGTGGAAAAGCACATTCTTGAGGATGAAAAAGAATCAAGGGAATACATACGTCAGGCGTGGGCGGAAGCGATGGAACTATATCGGAACGGTTCTCATGAGTTAAAGCTGTCGAGGGAAACAGAAGAATACTTAAAGGAAATGCAGAAGGATTTTATGCCGGAGGATGCAAAGGTCGGAGTGATGCAGCTCTGGTTGGATGAACTGGCAGAGGATTATGTATGTAGCATTATGATTTACAAGGAAGCATTTTCCCACGAGTATGACACACCAAAGGACTGGGAACTGAAAGAAATCAATAATGTCATGAACCATAGCATTGTCGGGTGGGAAAAAATATCTTCCCACAGATTTGCCGGATATGGCACACAAAGAGGGTGGCGCAGGGTGACAGGGAAAAATGAGTTTCAGAAACTGCCGGAGGATGCGGTAATACCCTTTGAGGAAAGATAAAAGTTTTTTAGGCTGCGTTTACAAATTTTGTTTACAGGCGTTCGTTTACGGAAATGTAAACAATCCGGTTTACGAAAGAATACAGTAAAATTAAGGCTTTGAGGATTTGTAAACAGCGTAAACAGAAATTATTTAAAAAGGGTGTTGGATTTGATACAATGCATATAGTTTTATGGTGGTATGCAATCGTAACGACAATATTTGTGGCAATGAGGTCTGATATATTTTTAGATGATTTTACAGCAATTTTTGATGCACTATGGAATGGTATTCGTCAGTCTTGCAAATGGATTGTCGGTGTAGCAAAAGCGTTGGCACAGATGGGTGATAGGATACCGAATGAGACGATAGCGATTATGGTGTATTGGTTATTGTTTATTATAGTAATTGTTGGAGCAATAGCTGTTGTGGGTATACTAATAGTGATTATTGAAAAGAAAGTAACGAAGCTATATCGGGAGAATTGTTGGGATGTGATTAGCATTGGAATAGCAGTAATAAGTTTAGCTGTGGTTGTGTATTTTGGAGATTGGATAAAGGTCTTAGTAAAGCTGAATCTTGTTACTTTATTGTTATTAGTTCAGGCAGTATATGTTGGAATCAGAGCGTATGTGAAAGGTTGTAAAAGAGCTAGAGGCTATTATTGATGTTGAGGTGTAGGAAATACCGCAGAAAGGTGGATGAAAGTTATGGAAAAATTGGAGAAAGTTATTGTAGAAAACGGAATTACTTATGTGCTGGGCGAGGATGATATTTATTATCCGGATTTACAGTTGTCAGAGGAAACAAATTATAATATCGGAAAGTTTGGACATATGAGATGTGAGTATCTGAAAGAGTTCAGACATAGATATTATATGGAGCTGTTGCTTGATGGAAAATTGAATGAGTATCTGCATGAGATTGATGAGGAATGCTATGAGATGCTGGACAGGATTGTGGAACAGATGAAGGAAAAGCAAGGTGTGACAGAGGAGTTGAAAGCGGAGAATCAGATGATGTGGGTGGGGAAGATGAATAATATTATTGCGTGTGCGGAGGAGATTGTAGTGAGGGAGTTGGTGTATGTGTGATGGATGTGGAGCAGATTGCCTTGCTCCGTTAAGAAGTAAAAAGATGATGAAAGAAATAGAAAAAAGTGGTATAATAAATAACCGATAATATTTTATTATCCGTTACTAAAAAAACTGAGGTAAAAAATAAAATGAATAATCATCAAAATATAAATATGTTGCTAATGATTTTAATGACCTATGCAATATCATAGGAGAAATTGAAGAAATCACATTAAATCATGCAGTTGATTTTGTCACTCAACCAACACTTTGGTATAGGGGACAGTGCAATATACAATGGTCATTGGTTCCTGGCATACAAAGATTTGAACGGTTATCTTCAGAAAGCGTACTATGTCACTCATTTTATCATGGTGCCAGCCAGCTTAGCGGTTCTTACATACCTAAAAGTTCATATGATAAGTGGATATCAATGATGCAGCATTACGGAATGCCTACTAGACTTTTGGATTGGTCATATTCTCCTTTGGTTGCTCTCTATTTTGCAATCGGAGAAGATGATAAATACGACAATGTAGATGCAAGACTTAGTGTTCTAATCCCCGAATTTCTAAATCAAACGCAGGAGATTGAACCCTATATCTATCCAATAGATTCAAATACTGCATTAGAAATGTTAAAACCTGCGTTTTATGGAAATATCCAACCAACTCAAAAAATTTTAGCATGTTATGCCACGAGTAACGATTTCCGTCAATATGCTCAACACGCATGTTTTACAATACATGACACTTTAAATACAATAGAAAAGGTATGCGACGACAAAACCTTATATACAATTCTTATTCCAAAAGAGAAAAAGGCATACTTTAAAAAAATGTTATGGCGATTAGATATAAGAGAAAGCTTTTTATTCCCTGATATTACTCATGTCGCTCAAGAATCAATCAACAGACATTTACACAAATAACTATAGGAGATTAATATGGAAAAGATACTTGTATTTCTTAGTAGACCAAACCCATTTCTTGATGGACATCAATATTTTCTTGATTTGCTACAAGCAAAGCTTGATGAGGCCGGATTAAAAACAGTCACATTGCAGGCAGATAATTATGACCTTACTGACACCATAAATTATCTAAAGGGCATAATGCGACAATGTTATGGAATAATTATTATTGGATTTGGTCAAATTTTTATAGAGGCTGGCCAAAAGAAGAAAAATGGCACACCTAATCCATCATTTTTCTTCCCACAAGAAGTCGATATCTCGGGACAACAAATAACAAGTCCATTTTGTCATATTGAAGGCACAATAGGTTTGCTATATGACCTTCCACTGCTTATCATCAATGAAGAAGGAGTCAGAGAGGAAGGTATTATTAAAGGTGGAAGGTTCAGCGTAAAAACACAAAACTTTAACTTAGATAAAATTGATGATTTTTTCAACGATGAAATAGTTAATCATCAAATTGCTGTTTGGGTAGGAAAGGTAACTGATTACTATTTATTTTTAAATCTCAAAAAAGTTTAGTTTTGTGATTCATCTCTGCAATATCATTATAAAGTTTTTCTATTCCTGTTTTAATGGTATTACGTTGTCTAATGCTGATTCCTTCATCAGAATTTAATCTTTCTTGTAGTTTTTCGTAGTTTGAGTATTCTCCTGCAACGATTGCCTTTAGGTCACAAACATTGTAGTAGTAATATACACGTTCTTCATAACTTCCATCCTTTAGTGCGTCAGCACTACTGTTTAGATATAATTTGGCATAATGTTTAGCAGTATAATAATGCTCTATAATCACATTTGGATCATCAGTTATTTCATATATTCTTAGTAATAAAGCACAGTAGTTTCTAGGGCAGTAATAATTTTGTCTGCTATAACATGCGCCTCTACGATAATATTCGAGTGCAAGGTAGTAATATGTCTCTTCTTCTAGTAAATTGAATAGTCGAAGATAAATTGCCGCAACTCTCCCCAATAAATGTTCTGATACAGATGAGTCAATATCTACCTTTTCTTTTATACTATTTATACATTCAATTAACAATCTACTGTTATTAGTTGCTTCTGCAAACTTATACTGTGCCAATACTAATAGTAAAAGATTTTCTTCCGTAGAATCTTGTTCGTATAACTCGGATAGTATAGCAATTGCCTTTTCGTATTCACTATCGTCAAGAAAATTTCGACCATTTAAATACAATTCATACAAACTTTGACGTTCTGGTGGCATAAAGTTTTGATAAGTATCCCGTTCGCTTAATGCTCTGTATATAGGATTGTCCGGAACAACGGATTCAGAATTAATCGCAAAATCTAGAAGAGCGTTTAGCCTTGTCTGAGTTTCCTTAATTGCTTCAGCTCCCAACCGTGCTCCCTCATGATTATAAAAAATAATCGGCACATATGTGAGATCAAAAAAATTAAAGCGATGTTCATCTTCTTTGGCACATAAAATAATAGTGGAACGTGGTTTTAGGGCATGTCTAGCACCTAGCTCATAGATAGCATTAATATTCATTGTGCTAATATCCGCAATTACAACATCCGCTTCGCTAAGGCATGTAATAAATTTATAATCAATAGCAGCAGAACCTGTAATCTCATCGCAGCGATACGCATTGTATTTGTTATCTTCAAATAAATGATATGGCACAAGTTCATTTTTTATAATACAGGGTTTGATAATTTTGCTGTATGTCAAATCTAGATTAATATTGTTTTTAATGCCATATCCCATAATGACAAAACACGATTTTTTCATAGAATCTCTCCATATATGTTCTATATAATAAAGTAACGGATAATAAAATATTATCCTCCACAAAAGCAAACCCTCAACAACATATCAAAGGATTGCTGAACACCCTTATATCCTAAAATCCTTTCTAGGATGTTTCGAAACCAAAATATCCCTTTGCTTTGCCACGGCGACGTGTGTATATATTTCCGTTATATTAATAGAACTGTGACCTAACATTTCCTGAATATAGCGGATGTCAACATCTGCTTCCAGAAGACTGGTTGCAAATGTATGCCGGAACATATGGGGAGTAATATGCATATTAATAGACGTCATGTCAGAATATTTTTTTATCATTCTGCGTACCGCCTGGTCAGATAAAGCATTTCCGTTCTGATTGACAAAGAAATGGTTGCAATGATTGATTTCAGTATTAAAGTTATTTTGATATTCTCTCAAAATCTGAAGAACAGATTCGTTTCCAATTTGAATACGACGTTCTTTATTCCCTTTACCGTATATAAGAATTGTTCCGTCGTATAAATTTACATCATTGACATGTAGCGCACAAAGCTCAGATATACGCATTCCACTTGAAAACAAAAGTTCAATGGCAGCCACGTCACGCAAAGCGTTTCTTCTTTGGTAGGCTGTTCCGGCATTCTTGTGTTGTGAATAAATAGTAGTTAACAAAGCTTCTATAACAGGTAAAGGAATTGTTTTGGGTAATTTAACTGGCTCGCGAAAATGCACCAGTACTTTGTTAAAAGGGTTCTGTTCAATGAAATCTTTATATTCCAGAAAATGAAAGAAGGCTTTTATGGATGCAATTTTGCGCTTTACAGTTTTAGGTTTGTATTGACAGTGTAAGGTAGCAATAAAACTTTCCAATATAGCAGAATTGACTTGTATTACTTCATCAGTACATATCTGTTCTGAAAATTGTCGTAAATCAATTCGATATGCTTTAAGTGTTTTTTCATCCAGGCATTTTTGCACATTGCAGTAATCCATATATTTTTTGATAAGTGTTTGTAAGTCGTTCATTGTAAAATCTCCTTTGTATTTATTTTCTTGTTAAAAGTATATCTTACATGATAAGAGAGAAGATTTTTTTATTTATGGGGATTCCGTAAGGAAATGAACAGATAATATGCGATTATTGTTTTACTGAACCGACAAAATAATTGAAGACAAGACTTTTTATAAGTATAATTAAAACATGACATACAGTTGACGTGTTTTGTATAGTATCATAGGAGTTGTTAAAGGAGAAATCATGACAATAGACAGACAGATTGGGATTTTGTCAATGCTGTTACAAAAAGATACGGTTACCGCACCTTATCTTGCAGAAAAGTTTGAAGTATCCCGGCGAACCATAAACAGAGACATAGAAGATTTGTGCAAAGCGGGGATTCCCATTGTAACAAAACAGGGTGTGAATGGCGGTATTTCCATTATGGAGAACTATAGACTGGATAGGACACTATTTACACGGGGAGAAATGCAGGATATTCTTGCAGGACTGCGCAGTCTGGACAGTGTGAATGGAACAAACAGGTATGGACAATTGATGGAAAAGCTGTCAGTTGGTTCATCTGATTTTATGGTGGGTAACTAGACGGTATTGATTGATCTATCCTCTTGGTATAAGGATTCACTTGCACCTAAAATCGAATTGATACGCACATCAATTGATAAATGCAGAAAACTGGAATTCGTCTATTATTCTCCAAAAGGAGAGTCTGCACGTTGCATTGAGCCGTATTATCTGATTTTTCGGTGGTCAAGCTGGTATATATGGGGATGGTGTATAAAACGTGGTGATTTTCGATTGTTCAAATTGAACCGAATGGATGAGGTAATAATATCGGAGCAGGAGTTTTCCCGAAGGCAGGTGCCAATGCCGGATTTAAGCGATGAAAAGATATTTCCCGGAGGGATAAAGGTCAAAGCATTATTTGAGAAAGACTGCAAATGGAGATTGGTTGAGGAATTTGGACCGGAATGTTTCAGTGTGCAGCAGAATGGAAAACTTTTGTTTCACGCAGATTACACAGATAAGGAAAATCTGATTACATGGTTGCTGTCCTTCAGGGACAAGGTAGAATTATTAGAACCAGAGGAAATACGGGAGGAGATTAAGGTCAATATCGAATGTATGAAAAAGAAATATGAAGGTAAAATTTTGGCTATAAAATAAAAAAAGGAGAAATGCTTTATGAGGTATACATGGATTGACGAATATTTACTTAGCAAGGCAGGAGTGACAAAAGATCTCCAGAAGGATTGGAATTGGATTTGTTATCAAGTAGGTGGGAAAATGTTTGTCGCAGTCTGTTTGGTATGGGAGACTGATGAGCCATATTATATTACCCTAAAACTTGAACCAACGGAAGGTGATTTTTTGCGTCAACAGTACGAAGATATCATTCCTGGATATTATATGAATAAAACCCATTGGAATTCAATAAAACCAGATCTTGAGTTTCCGTACTTTTATCCACAAAGCCTTGTTTTCATAATCATCGTCATAAACAACTTTCAAAAAATGCCAAAAATATAAGGAATCCTTTCCTGTTTTGTAGTAAAACTAAGGTACCAATCAAAAAGATACTAAACAAAAATCAGGAGGATTCCCTATGCCTAATTCTACATCAAATATTTATACTTTGAAACGGGAAATTTTAACTTTTTCAAATAAAATTTCCAGATACCTCACAAAACCAGACAGAAAGTTTACCGCTGACATGACGTATGGTATGCTTGCCTCTGGCAGCTGTCTTCTCACAGATGTGGCAGACCAGCTTCATGAATCTTCCAAGAAGGTCAATTCTGTGGAAAGACTTACCAGACATCTGAATAAAGGTACGCCTGCAAAGGCGTTAAACTCTTATCTTTCCTAATCCATAAATGGGTTTCTGACAAGCCGATCATCCACATTGATGACAGTGATATAGTGAAGCCGGATGGTTATAAATTTGAGGTGCTTGGAATGGTCAGGGATGGTTCAAAGAGTTCCAGCGCTAAAAGCATTTACCAAAAAGGCTATCATGTAACAGAAGCCTGCGTACTGACAAAAAGCAACCACCCTGTCAGTATCTTTTCGCAGATTCATTCTTCAAAAGAAAAGAACTTTACATCCATTAATGATGTAACCTTTTCTGCAATGGAACGGGGTGCTGCCATGTTTGGCAGTGCTACCTTTGTCATGGACAGAGGCTATGAGGACAACAAGATGTTTTTAAAACTGGATGAACTGAAACAGGATTACGTAATCCGCCTCACTTCCAAACGCAAGCTCTTTTTCCATGGTAAATGGGTTCCTGCAACACAGCTAAGGAATCAACGGAAAGGCAAGATAAAAACACCTTTGTTATTCCATGGAAAATGCCGCGATGCCTATCTCTCCCATGTAAAAGTCCAGATAACTGCATCAAAAAAAGACATCTATCTGGTTCTTGTTTATGGAATTACGGAACATCCTATGATGCTTGCCACAAATAAAAAAATCAAGTCAAAGGAAGATGTAGTAAATGTGGCAAAAGCTTACTTCTCAAGATGGCGTATTGAGGAATATTTCCGCTGCAAAAAACAGATGTTTCAGTTTGAAAACTTCCGTGTGCGGAGGCTTACAGCAATCAATGCTTTAAATTTTTTATCACCTTATGCATGGCATTTCTGGCACATATATCTATGAAGTCAGAAACCAATGCCCTTAAGGTTTCTATCATACAAAAAGCAGATCCTGTAAAGGAAAAAGTACATTTCTGCTATTACCGGTTAGCTAAAGGTATTTCCGGCATACTCTCGTATGCAAAAGAAGGCATCAGGCTATGGTTCCGGACAAAGCGTCTGGCATACCGTCAACTCTGCCTTAAGCTGATCGCTTAGATAGATAAAAGAATATATCTCCCAAAGCCCGATTCCGGTGGGGCTTATTAAAGTGCCTCTATTCGTAAAACTGCTATTCTCAACGCTTCAAAAATTCGGCAGATTGGTGCTTTGGGAAGCTATGTTCATTTTAGAATTGCATTCTGCGGAAACTCAAGAACCAGATGGTGAAGTGCCCGACAATTTATTGAAAGACTTATTGGATAAATCGTATCAACTTGTGCTTGGTGGATTTAGTAAAAAGAAGCAGAGGGAAATATTAGAAGTGGCTCAATCGGTAAATATAATAAGCTGTTGTGGCACAGATTGCTCCAAGTGCGGGTGCTTTGGAAATGTGTGCAAGGGGTGTAGTGCAAGTCTTGGAAAAGTATTTCATGCACCGGATGGTCAGGCGTGTCCAATATATGAATGCGTGGTAAATCAAAAAGACATGAAAGGATGTGGAGAGTGCGAGCATATCCCTTGTGATATATGGAGAAAAACAAAAGATCCTGCTTTTACAGAGGAAGAATTTGAACGTAATATACAGGAGCGAGTAGACAGATTAAAGAAAGGATGAAAAAAGATGGCGTTTGATTTTAAAAAAGAATACAAGGAATTTTATATGCCGAAGAATAAACCGGAAATTGTAAAAATTCCTCCAATGAATTATGTTGCAGTTCGCGGAAAGGGAAATCCGAATGTAGAGTGTGGTGATTACCAGCAGGCAATAAGCATTTTATATGCAGTTGCTTATACATTAAAAATGAGTTATAAGACAGATTATAAAATTGAAGGATTTTTTGAATATGTAGTACCGCCGCTGGAAGGATTCTGGTGGCAGGGTGAGCAGCATCCTGTGGATGCTGAGATGCGAACTGACCGAACCGACAGGCGAGAAAATGTCAAAGGAATTGATTATAGCAACAAAGATACATTTAATTGGATTTCTGTTATTCGTTTGCCTGATTTTATAACCGAAAAAGATTTTGCATGGGCGGTACAAACAGCAACCAAGAAGAAAAAAATAGATTGTTCACCGGCAGAGTTTTTAACGATTGATGAGGGGCTTTGCGTCCAGATTATGCATCAAGGTTCATTTGATTCGGAACCTGCAACAGTAGCTTTGCTGGAGGATTATTTGAAGGAGCAGGGCTATGAGAATAATATAAATGAACAGCGTTTACACCATGAGATTTATATGTCCGATGCAAGAAAGGTTGCTCCTGAAAAATGGAAAACTGTAATTAGACATCCAATCAAGAAAGTATAGAGGCAAATTGCATTGAGTGAGATTAGAGAATGAAACGAAAGTAATATAGTGGATATACAGATAGAGCAGCCGAGAGGCTGCTTTTTGTTTTTGTGAATGAACATTAAATCTCAATATTAATATTTTTTATGAAAAAAAGTTGCATAAAAAATATTTGATGATATAATAATGATAAGTAAATAGGAAAAGTGACTTGGAGGAATGAGCCATGATTATAGAGGTAAGAGCAAAAAACTGTTATGCATTTGAGGATGATATTACATTTTCAATGAAAGCAGATATGCGAAATAAAAAATTTGGAGCAAATGTTCACAAAGAGAATAATTTTAATGTCCTTAAAACGGTAGGAATATATGGGCCAAACAATGCCGGTAAAACATGTCTGATCAAGTGCATTAGGGCAATAAGAAATGTACTTTTAAATAAGAAGAATGGACTGATGCCAAATATATTTACGGATAGTGATGTATGCGAGTTAGGTGTTACATTTATGGCATCTGGAAGAAAGTTTTCTTATGATTTTAAGTACGACGCAGAAAAAGAAGAATATATATATGAGTCATTTTCGGAGATATTTAAAGATCAGTACAACAATGAAAAGGAAGCTTGTTGGTTGAAAAAAGATACTGTTAGTGAAGTATACGAGTGTATTGATGAATCTGTTCAGACTATGATTTCTGTTGTATCGAAGAATAATTTGTTATGCTATGTGGTAGATACAAGTAAATTCGAACATATCAACGAGATGAAGCAGATTCTTGTCGGATTTGCAGAAAAAATTGATATCATCAATATGAATAACATACCTATGCAGCACACGATTGAACTAATGAAGAATACGAATCAGTTACAGCAAAAGGTTGTCGAGTTCATAAAAAATGCTGACTTATATATGGATAATTTTGAATATGTGGATATGGATAAGATACAGCTGAAAACTGGTGAAGGTGACGAAAAGCCAGATGAGAAAGTGCTTGATATTCCAGAGAACATTATGGATCAAATCAGATTGGTTTCTACTTATAAGGGAGTCCATGTGCCAAGTATGATGTTTGACTCCACAGGAACAAAGAAGATTGCAGCTATTGCCAGCTATGTAATTGAAGCACTTGAACAAGGCAGGATTTTAGTCGTGGATGAGTTGGATAGCAGTATTCATTTTAAGCTTACCAGGGCGATTGTTGCGATGTTTAATAATGAATTAAATACAAGTGCACAGATGATATTTACAGTACATGATATAAATCTTATGGATTGCAAGAGAATGTTTCGAAAGGAGCAGATTTGGTTTGTTCATAAGGATGAAGAAGGTGTGTATGTATATTCACTTGCAGATTTTACAGCACAGCAGGGCGTACGAGATACGACAGATGTTATGGAAAAATATCGGAAAGGTGCGCTTGGAGCTTTGCCTGATCCTGAATTGATTAACTCATTGCTTAGTATTAAAAGTGGTGTAAAGGGGGATGATGCCGATGCCAAATAAGCTCCCTAAGTTTTTGGACAACCATAAAATCTGTATTATCTGTGAAGGTAATGAGGAATATGAGTATCTAAATCGATTAAAAAATTTAAAAGTATGGAATGAGCAATATGATATTTCATTGGTCAATGCCGGTGGAAATGGTAATATCCCGGCAAGGTATCAGGACCGATATCAAAATGGAGCAGATGAACTTGTGCTTGTGTTCTGTGATACGGAAAAGAAACCACATGAGCAGTATGAAGACATTAAACGTAAGATTAATGAGTTTCATGGTGTGGATAGTGCAGCAGATGAAGTGATTATGTTTGGTAATCCATGTACTATGCAGATTATATCTAAGCATTGGACCGATGAAAATCTGAAATCTCCGGCAAAACCAGTGAATGCTCCTTTGATAAAGGAATATACCGGGGTGGAGAATTATAAAGGTAGAGCAGACCAGATTCAAGAAGTTATGGAACACGTTACTGAGGAGAATTATGGTGATATGCGCCAGCGAGTGAGGAATTTGGATTCGGATGATTCTGTTACTGGTAGCAGTAATTTTGGAAAGTTCATAAAGCTGTTTGAGAGTGATGACAGTGGGTGGATTGAAGAGATTAATGAACAAATAGAGTAGTATAAGGAGAGTACAAAAGTTATATTATGAACAAAGTAAATGTGGTAAAACAAAATTTGGAGTTCATAGGTAAAACGTGGATGAAGTGTATTGGTACATTTGCAAGTATATTATCGCTTTTCTTTTTGTTTTGGACTTGGGATGATATACGCATTACGTCAACACAATATAAATGTGTGATAATAATATTATTATGTGTGCTTGCACTCATACTTGCAATCCTATGGACGTGTATTTTTAAGAGAACAAAGACAATTTGGGAAAGTCCATCTGGGAAAATAAAAGTATGTTATTCTGATATTATGAAAGATGGGTTTGACAAAAGGAACAAGGAAGAAAAGTTATTTGTAATTCCAGTTAATTCATGTTTTGACACTATTGTAGATGAAGATATATCAACATGTTCAAAGCCATTGGTATCACCTAATTCGTTACATGGAAGATGGATAAAAACAATGGTTAATAAGGGATTTACTATAGAAGAAATAGACAACAAGATACATAATTGCTTGGAAATGCAAAATTTAGTGCCCAAAAGTATTATTGCTGACAAAGATAAGGAACGTGGGAAAAGAGAAGTATATGAGTTAGGTACAGTGGCGATGATTAGGGGAAATAACAATAGTACCTTTTTGTTACTTGCAATTTCGGAATACGATAAAGATAATATCGCTCATACTTCTGTCGATGATTTAGAAATGTGCATAAAATCACTTCTTAATTTTTACGATCAACATGGTCAAGGGCATAGATTGGTAATTCCATTGATGGGAACAAATCTTTCGAGAGCAGGATTGTCACATAATGATTCACTGAGAGTAATAACATCGTTATTTCAATTGTATGGAGATAAAATACATGGAGAAGTTGATGTTGTTATATATAAAGGAGATAAAGATAAAGTAACATTAGACATATAGCAAAGGAGGAATTTAATATGTCATATCGAAATGCAAATTATAGTGCGTTTTATGTTTCGGAACCATTTAGCGAAAGTAATTTAGGGGCAAATTCAACACATGATTTTGTTTACTACAATATGTTAAGAATGTGGAAAGGAGAGGATAATAGTTTTCCCTTTAATGATGCACATGATAAGACATATAATGTGCGAGATGGTAGTGATTGGGAAAAGACTCTTAAGCCTAGACTTCATACAAGACTTGACAATTCTAAGAACATTATTTTATTTTTAAGTTCCATTACTGCCAATAGTCGTGCATTGAGGGAGGAAATGAATTACGGAATAGGTACAAAAGGTTTACCGGTAATTGTAATTTATCCAGATTATGACAAGAAGTCAGATATAGTTGATAGTAATGGAAATTTTAAGAAGCAAATTAAAGATTTGTGGGATAAGTTGCCGGCTTTTCGTGATAATATGTCCTCGGTAGCTACATTGCATATTCCATGCACTAAGAGCGTTATTATATCAGCATTGAATAATGAAGATTTTATGGTAAATACAATGGCAGATGCAAAAAAATATTACTATAAACCATAAACAATGACATTTTGAAAATAACGAAACTTGTAGTGATTGCGAAAAGTTCCGAAACGGCAAAGAATATGTAGAATTTTAAGAATAATCATACCAAATATAGATGTTTATAATTTGATTAGATACAATATATAGTTGCCGAAATTGAGTTTGCATAACGGACAGAAATGCCGAAAGCCTGTATTTATGCGGGCTTCCGGCATTTGTTTTATAGAATGGCTCTAGTTTGGCTCTATTTGTGGGGAGAATAATGGGAAAGAGTTTTTACGGATTTTGACTAAAGAAGGAAGAAGACATGGATAATTCTGTGGATAGAAAAAATGCGATTAGATTATATTTAACTGGAACTATAGGACAAATTACGGTAATAGCGATCATAGTTTTCCTATTGCGTAAGATAGGGATAGTCGTTGATTACACAACGGTAATTGGGATGATAGCAATTGGAATTGGCGGAATTTCTTCGGCAATGTGGGGGAGCATTGTCACAGTTCGATATCGAAAAATAAATTTTAAGAGGATTGTAATCGAGTTTGTGAACATAAAGCAACCTATCTTCGGCTACTTGCTTGTTTTTATGTTTTTGAGTATAGAGTTTTGTTATCTATTAATGGGTGGAATGTTACAAGTAAAGAATTGGTATATTCCGGTTATATTATTTGTAAAAGCAATTTTGTTCGGTGGGATTGAAGAAATAGGTTGGAGATATACGTTTCAGCCAATTATTGAGGAACGGCATAATTATGTGTTTTCGACATGTGTGACATTTGTCTGTTGGGGAATATGGCATTTCCTTTATTTTTTTATTGAAGGTTCAATGCAATCAATTCATGTAAGTAGCTTTTTATTTGGACTTTTGATAAACTGTTTTATTTTATCTGCATTATACAATAAAACAAGGAGCTTATGGATATGTGTAATGACACATGCATTGATTAATTCGTTATCGCAAATTTCAGTTGGTGGAAATCTCTTTGTTTCACTGGTGTGTAAGGTAATTATTATTTGTATTGCCGTTTTTATTTCAGGAGGGATATGTAAAGATAATGAAAAAAAGAACTAAAACAATGTTGCGGGTGTTATTATGGATAGTAGCAATTATTGTTATTTTAATTTTGATTTGCTTTGTTTATCATAGGTATAAGCTTAGGAAAGAGGAAAAATTAAGGGAACCATTAGGGCAGCTTATAGATATAAATGGAAATAATATTAGCATTTATGTTGAGGGGAGTGGTTCTAAAACGCTTGTGTTTTTGTCTGGGAGCGGAACGTGTTCTCCCATTCTGGATTTTAAATCCCTATATTCATTGTTAAGCGACGAGTATAGAATTGTTGTTGTTGAAAAGTTTGGATATGGATATAGTGATGTTGTTGATGAATACAGAGACATACAGACTGTATTATCTGAAACAAGATTAGCTTTGAATAAAGCAGGAATTGATGGTCCATATGTTTTATGTCCGCATTCTATGTCTGGAATTGAAGCCCTGTATTGGGCACAAGAATATCCGGATGAAATTGAAGCAATCATAGGTTTGGATATGGCTGTGCCAGAATATTACGAGAATATGAAAATAAATCTTCCACTAATGAAATTTGGACAATATGCAGCGAATTTAGGAATTACCAGACTAATTCCTACACTTGCGGAAAGTGATGCTATAAAGCATGGAACGTTGACTAATGACGAAAAGAATAGGTATAGAGCAATTTTTTATAACAGAACGGCAACTGTAACAATGATAAATGAAGCGAAGAGTGTTAAGGATAATGCAAGAATTGTAGCTCAAAATGGAGTACCACAGGTTCCTATGCTGTTTTTTATTTCTGATGGAACTGGTGGAACTGGTTTTGATAAAGAAACATGGAGAAGGATACAGGAAAAATACATCTCAGAAGTGGAGTCTGGGAAGTACATAGAATTGGATTGCCCACATTATGTGCATGATTATGAGTATGGAAGAATAAGTGAGGAGATTAAAAGTTTTTTTAGTGATTAATATTTATCAGTCATTTGAAGGGTGATTTTGTGGGATTGTATATTGCAGATGTTTTTTTTTTTATGGTACAATATCGTCTAAGGAAAGTACCCATGACAGGGTGGTAGCCTCCCGAGTTTATGATACCGGTTTAACGGAATACATAGGAAGGGAGGTGGCGCCGATGACGGCTTATGAGATCATTTCGATTTTCATTGGGATATTAGTATTGCTGATGTCCTTTGGTAGCTTGATTGTAGCGTTGCTTGCCTTTCTCGATAAGAGAAACAAGCGAAAATAAAAATGCCTATCTTGTCTGATCCACAGGATAGGCGGTGTCCTTAAGGACATTCATTAACCTAAACTCGGAGCATCCACCTTTGGAGTGGGTGCTTTCTGTTTAATTAGATATTATCATCTTATGTCTGATAATTCAAGAGGTTTCGCTAATTTGGGAAAATTTTTACAGTAAGCTTGTCAGTCCCTTTCGACACAACCATGTTGTCATCAAGCAGGTGTTGCTTGATTTCTTCAATGTTCTCATTGATACGCTGCAAGCTGGCATTGTATTCTTCTTCAGAATAATCATCTTTTGAATTTATCATATTTTCACTAATTTCCAAAGCTTTCATATAAGTGCAGATTTTTTTATTTATTATAGGATTCTTAAAGGATATTTTGACCGTAGCAGGTTTAAAGTTACCTTCTTCGTCCTTTTCTGCTTCAAATTTCATATCAATCTGGTCATCCAGCTTAAACAGTAAAGACAACACGTCCGAAACAGTTTCTATATCAAAATCCATAAAAATATTGATGCTGATACCCAATGCATTTGCAATCTTCAGTAGCTGATCTGGCTTAGGATTGCGAATACCATATTCATATTTCTTAATTGTAGCGGAGTTTATGCCGGACAGTTGACCGAGCATTTCTTGCGATATTCCACGCATATTACGAAAATATTTAATCTTTTCTCCAGTAGTCATAAAACAGCTCCTTTATGATTTGTTAGCTCTATTCTATCACAATAGGACACATTTGTGTATAAAAAGTTTGATGAATTACTTGACAGACACAAATGTGTACTATATAATACGGATAAACAAGGTCACAAAAGTGTGCCAAAATAAAAACAGGAAGGAGAACACAGTATGGAGAATACGATGAAGATGTATGTAACAGCAGATGAAGCAGCACAGATTCTTGGAGTATCAAGAGGATATGCTTACAAAATCATTCGTGGTCTTAATAATGAATTGAAAGAAAAAGGCTATCGGGTGATTTCAGGCAAGGTACCTACAAAGTATTTTGAAGAAAAGTTTTATGGTATGGCAGTTGGTTAATGGAGAGGAGATGATGATATGCCAGCTGCAAGAGATGGTAAGACTTGGCGTAGCCAGTTCTATTATGAGGACTGGCAAGGCATACGCCATAAGAAGAACAAAAGAGGTTTTAAGACAAAAGCAGAAGCAGAGGAGTGGGAGCGTAACTTCCGGCAACAGCAGAGAAAGGATCTGGATATTAACTTTGAAAATTTCGTTGAAATCTATTTTGCTGATATGGAGAACCGGCTTAGAGAAAGCACAATCAAGAATAAAAGATATGTGTTTGATTTAAAGGTTACGCCTTATTTCAAAAAGAAAAAGATGTGCGAGATTAAGACAGCGGATATTCGGGCATGGCAGAATGAACTGATTAAGCAGGGGTACGCACCGACTTATCTTAAAAGTATTAATAACCAGTTGGCAGCACTTTTCAATTATGCCGTCAGATATTATGACTTGTATTATGGCATATTATAACTATAAGTTGGAAGAAAATGGCATTAATCCTAAACCGTGTGCAATAACAGATGATGATGGAGAAGTGGTAGCAGACGATTTTCCACCAGATTATAATTATTTGCAGGATTATGTGTATAAAATAGTTTCTTCATTTGATTTTATAGAGTCACCAGAAGAATGCACCATAAAAATTGCAGATGAGAATGACGAAGAGTATATAATGATTTGCAAATTGTAGAAATCTGTAATTTAAGTTTATGGTTTACAAATCGGTATTTTGGTTACTATGGCTTTTGATTTTAAGAAAGAATTTAAAGAATTTTATAAGCCTAAGAATAAACCAGAGATTATAAATGTACCTAAGGCAAATTATATTGCAGTTATATTAATGATATTAACAAAGATAGATTGCATCACGAGATTTATATGTCTGATGCAAGAAAGGTTGCCCCAGAGAAATGGAAAACTGTAATTAGACATCCGATTAAGAAAGCGTAAAATCAGCAGTTGAGGAGGTGATTTTGTGATAAGTAAGTTAAGATACGGCAATACCAACACTTTCTTTATTCAAGGAATAAGTGGCGGTTTGCTTATTGATACTGATTTTGCGGGAACATTGCCTGCATTTTATAAAGCAATTAAAGAACACAGCATTAAAATTAGTGAGATTTCTTATATTTTGGCAACACACTACCATTCTGACCATATTGGTTTAATAAGCGAGCTGATGAAACAAGGAGTAAAACTTCTTCTACTCAATATACAGAAGTCATATATTCATTTTTCAGACGAGATTTTCAGACGAGATAAGCGATTAGAGTATGAACCTATCAATACCGATAATTCTGTAATTATCAACTGCAAAGATAGTCGAGAATTTCTAAAAAACATAGGTATTGAGGGAGAAATCATACCGACTCCAAGTCATAGTAAAGATAGTATATCCTTGATTTTAGATAATGGGATTTGTTTTGTGGGAGATTTAGAACCTATCGAATATCTTGATGCTTATGATGGTAATAGTAAATTAAAAAGTGATTGGAACCTTGTTATGAGTTATAATCCCAAAAGGATTTACTATGCTCATGCTAATGAAAAAATATTGTGATCGACAGCAATAAATTCAAGTTTACCCAAATGACAACAGACAGGAAACTTGATATTTTTGTAACAAAGGCATCAATATATCTCCCATAATTCCCATAAATTTATGGAATTAAAATTTCATGATACTTATAAAACAGTTCCGATTTTCTTTCGGATTTCTCCTATTAGTGAGACAATAATTATTTTTACACAAACCAGTTTATTCGTGGTAGAATAAAACCACAGATAAGCTGGTTGTTTGTTTGAAAGGAGAATTTTATGAAAACCAAACAACCGGAACTAAACAAAATCACTGCACTCTACGAGAGATTATCCCGTGATGATGAGCAAAGCGGTGACAGCAACAGTATCATAAACCAAAAGAAAATGCTGGAGAAATATGCAACCGAACAGGGATTTACCACTCTGCGTCATTATACAGATGATGGCTGGTCGGGAACCAATTTTGACAGACCGGATTGGAAGCGTATGCTTGCGGATATTGAAGATGGCACTGTAGGATGTGTTATTGTAAAGGATATGAGCCGTATCGGGCGTAATTACCTTGAAGTAGGCTTTTATACGGAAGTGCTGTTTCGAAAGGAGAATGTGCGATTTATTGCCATTTCCAACAATGTAGACAGTGCTTTAAACGATGGCAGTCACGAATTTGCTCTGTTTCTTAACATTATGAATGAGTGGTATGTAAGAGATACCAGCCGGAAAATCAAATCCGTACTTCATAATAAGGGGATGGACGGAAAGCATCTGACAAGCAACGCAATTTACGGGTACAAGAAAGACCCTGATGACCCAGACCATTGGATTATTGATGAAGAGGCTGCCACAGTGGTACGACGTATTTATCAGCTTATCATTGAGGGAAACGGACCGATGCATGTAGCAAGGATTCTGAAGGATGAAAAAGTCGAAAGACCTTCCTATTATCTTGCAAAGCAGGGACTTGGAACCTGTCGGGAAATTCTTCTGTAGAAAAGGCGATAGAAGAATATGACCAATATTTGTCCGGGGATAAACAGAATGGTGGCTTTAGGTATATAGTTAAGGATATGAAGGGATGACGCTGTTATGGGTGTATGTTCCGCCAACATCTACTGTAGAAAAGTGTGCAAACAGGATCTATGACAGAAATGAAGATGGGGACATGGATATTACGGACTCTCCGATTCAACTACAGAATATGGATAACCGAAAGAGTAATACATATGCGGAGCACAAGATATTCCCATATGTTACAACGGAAGATCTACGCATGGATTTGATGGGTAAAGTAAGAAATCTTGCAAAGAGCAAAAATCCGGATCATCCTTGGTTGAAAATGTCTGATGAGGAAATATTGAAGAGTGCTGGTTTATGGGAAAAAGATTTTTCATCAGGTATTCAAGGATATAATCTGGCAGGTGCTGCTTACGATAAAAAGACTTCAACATGGACATTGTAATGAGACAGTCTCAAGTTAGTCTCAACAAAGTCTCATAAAATTTGACACTTGATGAGACTGAAAAAACTAAAAATGATTAATGAATTTATATGATTTATCGATTGGAGAAGATAAAATGAATCAATTTCAATCTATAGCATTAAAAACACATTTTGAAGTCGGAAAAGGATAAAGATGAAAGTAAAATTAGAAGACATAATTGAGGCAATGGAATTTGCCAATATGGAAACAGAATATTATTATGATACTCAAAACGAAAAAGTTCTGATGTTGTTTGATGAAATGGTGGATGGTGAGGACAATCCGGAACTTTTCGAAGATTATATACCATTACCGGGACAATACGATATCAATGAGTATCGAATAATGGAAGAGTTTATATACGAACTTCCAGCGGGAAATGATCAAGATGTATTGGCAAGGACAATTCAGGGAAGAGGTGCTTTTAGAAGATTTAAGGATAAATTGTATGACTTAAATTTGGAGAAACATTGGTACCAATATCGTGATGAAGCATATGAAAAAATCGCAAGGCAATGGTGTGAAAAATATAAGATTGATATTGTTGAATAAAAGAAAGGGGCTGCTATGATACCCACAGAAGATATTATATCGATAGTGAAAAATACAATCGCTGCATCAATTAAATGTAACACCCATCGGGGATACATTGGTTGGAGCAGCTGCGATAATATTTGTATGGATATGCATGACTGTCTTGATATGTGTGCTGAGACTTTAGAAATGCGTGGTTATATGGTTGCACTTGAGGCGGCTGCATATATTTTGGTATCTGGTGTTAAGTTAGCATCTCATGCAGATAGTAGTTCGGGAATGCTTACAGATGTTATCATGTGTACATACGAATTAATAGGAAAATGCGCAAAAGAAATCGAAAAACAGGATAAACAAATGTGGGATCAAGCACTTGCATTAATTATAAAAGAGGCAAAAAAGAGTGTATTTGATGGTTGGACTGACTGGCGTTATGACTTGCTGAAATGTGGGATTTGCCTATGCGATGAAAAGAGTGCGAAGAAACTTGAAAAGGTTTTGGATACCCTGTTGGAAATTTCACGGGAGGATTATTACCCGGAATATACGAAAAAAGAAGATTTGATTGTAAGATACCTTTTACATAGACATTTATATGGAAAAAAGAATACGCAGAAGGAACTATATCAGAATATTGCAATAAATGAACTCCGTATTATAGCTATTAAGGATGCTATGGAAGATAAAAATTATGATGAAGCAGAGAAGCTTTGTTTAGAGAAAGCAAACGAAGAAGAGACATGGCATTATCGTAGCAGTAATCCGGAAGATTGGAATAATATGCTATATGACATATATAAGACAGCAAACAGTACGGAAAAGCAAATCACACAGGCAAAAAAGCTGCTATTGATGGGAAATGAGAAGTTCTGGGATGTTTTGAAACAGATTTATAAAAAGTGTGGTGCGTGGAATGAAAATTACGAGAGCCTATTGGATGAATTAAAGGATAGCAAGCGAACTGTTTGCTATCGCAGTGTTCTTATTTCTGAAAATGAAAAGAAGAGATTGCTTGATGATGTAATGGAGAATCCGTATGATTTGTTTTATTATGGGAAATATTTGGTGAAGGAATATCCGGAGCAGGTATATGAGTTGTGTTATAAGGAAATAAGTGAGAGTTGTGCTCAGGCAAAGGATAGACGCGAATATAAGAAAATAACGAAGAATATTGCACAGCTTATAAAATGGAAGGGGAATGATACTGCTAAATCTTTAATTGAGGAATTGATGCAGAGATATCCAAGAAAACCAGCATTGTTGGATGAATTGGAGAAGGTGGAGAAGAAACTTTAGGAGAAAAATGATGTTTTTACATTGACTTTATATAATTGAGTAAATAAAACAAAATATGATAAAAGAAATTTTGATAGGACCAAAGTCGGATGTAGAAGTGGAAGACGTGGTTAATTTTCTGAATTTTTGTGGATATTATTCCAGTACTCCTATTAGAAAAATCTGATATTTCGTACAGATAAGTAAAGCAGATATTAAAAGCATTGGAATTCCCAACTACCTTCTTGTCTATGCTATCACTAACAGATATAATATTTATATAAAACAGGAAGGGTGGGGATGGCATGACAAAAACGGGATCACAAAAAAAATTTAAAATAAGCATACGTGCAAAGATTTTAGTAGGAATGATCGTATGTGTTTTGACCGTGACGAATCTGATCGGCTGGTTTTTTATAGTACAGGCGAGAGATACATTGTTGGAATAGTGTAAGAAAAATGCCAGAAATTCAGCGAAAATTGCCGCAGAAAGAATTGATGGGGATATTCTAGAAAAGATCAAAGCAGGGGATGAAGCGACAGAGAATTATAAAGAGATACTGTCGCAGCTGCAGGATTTTTTGTGTGGCGATGATATCCAATATATATACACGATGAGAATGAATGGCGGCAGACTGGAATTTATTGTTGATGCTGATACTGAAGAAGGGGCTGCAATTGGTGAAGAATATGAGATATATGATGAAATTGCAGAAGCATTTAAAGGAAATGTCACGGTTGACAGCGAAATGACATCCGATGAGTGGGGAGATTTTTACAGTGCATTTGCTCCGGTTTACGATAGTGCAGGTCAGATTGCAGGAATCGTAGGCGTTGATTGTTCTGCAACTGATATCAGACTTCAGGAGAATATTTTTATAAAAGAATTTTTGATCATTGAACTGCTTGGATTAGTGATAGCAGTAGTGCTTTCCCTTATCATAAGTGGTATCTTGTCGAAAAGTGTAAGTGTGATAGCAGGGAAAATGAGTGAACTTGCAAAGAAGGAGGGAGATCTTACACAGAAAATCAACGTAAGATCAACAGATGAAGTTGGAGATATTGCAGACAGCCTGAATATGTTTTTGGAAAATCTGCGTGAGATCATTCATAATATCAGTGTAAGTGAAAATAAACTTTTAAACAATTCAGAACATGTAAATAATATTGTGACATCCTCTGCCAATGAAGTATCGAAGGTCAATGCGACAATGAACGATATGGAAGGAAAAGTCCTTGAAATGAGTGATCTGGTTCACAAGATCGCCGAAAATGCAAAGAATAATAACGAGATGATGTCATCTGTCATAAATGAGGCAAAATCGCAGGCTGAATATATTGGTGAGGTTGGATCAAAAGCAGAAAAGCTAGAAGAAGATGCGGTATCAGCCAGAGAGCGTATGCAGAATACGATCGTGAGAATTGGAAAAACACTTGAAGATAAAATTGAAGAATCAAAGGAAGTGGAGCGGATACAGCAGCTTACAGACAAGATCCTTAATGTTGCAGACCAGACAAATCTGCTTGCATTGAATGCCAGTATTGAAGCTGCAAGAGCGGGAGAAAGCGGCAGGGGATTTGCAGTTGTGGCCAACGAGATATCCAGTCTTGCGGAGGAGTCGTCAAAGACTGCAGGTGAAATTCAAAAGATAAATACATTTATCGTAGATATTGTAGCTAAATTAGCGGAGGCTTCGTTTGAACTGCTAAACTATGTGAAAACAAATGTTATTTCTGATTATGATGTCCTTGTACATACCGGTGAGGAATATGCAAATGATGCACATAATTTTAAAGAACAGATGGAAAAGTTTGAGGGGTATATAGATGAACTGGGGCAGAGTATGGAGCGTATTCATTATTATGTGAATGGCATCATGGATGGGTTTGATAAACAGAAAGAGGAAGTGTCGGTTAATTCAGAATATATGTCGCAGATCAATGAAGAATTTAAGAAGATCGTGGATGTAGTTTCGAACAATAAAGAAATTGTTGATGAGCTTGAAATGAATATCCGGCAGTTTAAAATCTAACATATCATATAATTCCTATTAACAAAGTAGAAATAAAAGCGTATATTACCAGATAACAAAAGACAAGTGCAGCCAGGGGTTATAAAAATGCCAAAAAACATATTATTCAAAGAATATAAAACACAGGATTATATTGAGATCGCAAAATAGACAGAGAGATGGGTGGATGCCACAAAGGTTACGACAGAAGATGGAATATACTGGGTACAGAGCCCGGATTCAGACGAAGATTTTACAGATTATCCGATGCTTACACCAAAGGCTTTATATGGTGGTTCAGCAGGAATTGGTCTGTTTTACTTAAGACTGTATCAGGTGACAGAGAATGAGGAATATCTGAAAAATGCAAAATCATTTGGAGATTTCCTCCTGAAGAAGGGTACACCTGCACCGCATGGAGGACGCTACTGGAATGTGGTTGATCTTACGATCATTGATTTCCCGAAAGATGTTTTCTGGGTCAACATGGCACATGGTACATCCGGAATCGGCTGGGTATATACGATTCTTTACAATGCCACAAAGGAACACCGGGTATCTTAGAGCATTTTATTTCTATGTATAAGATTACCGGTGAGGATGAGTTTTTAGGGTATGCAAAACGGACAGCAAGATTTATCATCAGCCAGTCGTTTGTGAGTGATGAACCGGGAGATATCTATAAACAGCAGAAAAAGAGAAACTGGTATGGAAACTGGTGGAGAACGATACCGCAGAATGTCCACAGCTATACCGGTTTATACATTGGAACAACAGGAAATGCATGGAGTCTGTTATCTTTAGCAGGGGTACTGGAAGGAAAAGAATGGATACAGACAGTACCGGAACGCAATACCTTAGATGGCGTGCTTACATTTGACAATGTTCCCAAGGAACGTATTATCCGGTATTTCAATGAATTTGATTTTCAGTATGATGAAGTAGTTGAGGTTAATGCAGATCTTGCATATGAGGTTGGTCGTGATCTGGTAAGAACAGATGGAATCTTTCTTGGTCAGTCTGCTGCAGCAGCGATCAAAGTTGCAACGGATATTGCAAAAGACCGGAAGCAAAGGGAAAGACGATCGTTGCGATCTGTGCAGACAATGCATTCAAATATTTATCGACGAATATTTACAGATAGTAGGAGAAAATTGATCAGATCATGAATCATACATTATTACAGCAGATCACAAGAAAAGATGCAAAGGCATTTACACACGGCGGAAAGTTCCATGCGGACGATGTTTTTTCCTCGGCATTATTGCTCTACCTGAATCCGGAGATTACGATTACACGTGGCAATAAAGTCCCGGAAGATTATGACGGAATCGTATTTGATATTGGGCATGGGGAATTTGATCATCATCAGAAGGACAGCAGAGTCCGTGAAAATGGAGTGCCGTATGCGGCATTTGGACTGCTTTGGGAGCAGCTTGGAACCGGGATTTTAGGGGAAGAACTCGCGCAGACTTTTGATGAGGCGTTTGTGCAGCCTCTCGATAACAATGATAATACGGGAGAAAAAAACGAGCTTGCAACCTTGATCGGAAACTTTAATCCAACCTGGGATGCGTCAGGCAGCAGTGATGATGCTTTTTTTAAGGCGGTCGGTGTCGCAGGTATGATACTGGAAAATAAATTTGAGCGTTATCTTGGAAATGAGCGTGCCGATAAAAGGATCGAGGAAATTTTAGAGTCACAGCAAAAGGAGTCTGATGCAAAAATACTCGTCCTGCCGGAATTTATTCCCTGCCAGAAAAGGCTTTCAGAGACGGAGATTGCGTTTGTGATCTTTCCATCTAATCGTGGTGGATATTGTATCCAGCCGCAAAAAAGAGAATATTCCATGAATTATAAGTGCAGTTTCCCGGAAAAATGGCTTGGACTGGAGAATGAAGAGCTGGTACAGGCAACAGGACTTTCCAGCGCCGGTTTCTGCCACAAAGGTGGCTTTCTGATGACGGCTGGCACATTAGAAGATGCTGTCGCAGCATGTAAGATCAGTCTGTCCTGCTTTAAAGAGGAACCCGTGATCGTAAATCTTGGCGGTGGAAAGGAAGCAGATGAATTATTGCAGAAATTGCCGGGAATGGAGCATGCCCGCATATCACACTGCGTGCTGCCGGATGTTCCGGAACTTACACTGCAGGGAATCTATGGGGAAGTTTTGATGGAAAAGCAGGAGTGGAAGAGCCGTATCAAAGATCAGGTAAAACAGGTCTTAAAAGAAAAACCGGAAGCTGTTTATGTGGAAGGGGATGTTTTTTTGACTTATCCGATCGTACATCAGCTTCGAAAAAAACATATTCCGGTTTTAACACTGGCAGAATGTGATGGAGAGCGATATATCGTACGTATCCCGTCGGGTTCTTGAAAATTGATTGACGAAGCCCCAAAAAGGCAGTAAGATATGCAATGCAAAACAGGCATTGTATATCTTATTTTATTTTATGAAACAGTGTAAGGAAGAAAGGTGAGAGCAGCAATGAAAAATAATAAATATGAAATTGATATGTGCAATGGCACCATTATGGATAAATTAATATCGTTTGCATTTCCGCTAATGCTTTCTGGAATTTTACAGTTAATGTTTAATGCGGTCGACATCATCGTTGTGGGACGGTTCAGCGGCAGTCAGGCACTTGCAGCAGTAGGTTCGACAACGGCACTGATCAATGTATTTGTGAATCTTTTTATCGGGATCTCACTTGGAGCAAATGTGCTTGCAGCAAGATTTTATGCAGCAGGACGGGATGAAGAAATGTCACAGACCGTACATACGGCGATTACGTTGGCACTGATCAGCGGTGTGGTGATGGCATTTGTTGGTGTACTGTTTGCAAAGGGAGCGCTGGAACTGATGGGCACACCGGATGATGTGATCGGTCAGTCGACTTTATATATGCGGATCTATTTTATGGGAATGCCATTTTTTATGCTTTATAATTATGGTGCGGCAATACTTCGGGCAGTCGGGGATACAAAACGGCCGCTTTTATTCCTTATTATATCCGGCTGTATCAATGCGGTGCTGAATATGATCTTGGTGATCGTATTTCATTTAGATGTTGCCGGCGTTGCGATCGCAACGATCATTTCACAGTGTGTGTCCTGTATTCTTGTTTTACGCTGCCTTTGTAAAACGCAGGGAAGCTATCAGCTTCATTTATCAAAACTTTCTATAAAAGGTGTTTATTTAAAACAGATTTTTCAGGTGGGAGTTCCGGCGGGAATCCAGAGTACAGTCATCAATTTTTCAAATGCATTGTTACAGTCCTCTGTTAATTCCTTTGGCGCAACAGCAATGGCGGGATATACGGCAGCAAATAATCTGCTTGGTTTCCTGTATGTTTCCGTAAATTCTGTTACACAGGCGTGTATGAGTTTTACCAGTCAGAATTTTGGTGTAGGAAAATATAAGCGTATGGACAGAGTTCTTCTGGACTGTCTGATTTTATCGGTTGGAGTTGCTGCTGTGCTTGGATGTGGGGCATATTTCTTTGGAGCAGAGATACTGACGATCTATACCAAAGAACCGGATGTGGTTGCATGTGGAGTAGAGATTCTTTCAATTACTACAGTGCCATATTTCCTTTGCGGTATCATGGATCTTTTTCCGGGAGCACTGCGTGGAATGGGATATTCTTCGGTTCCGATGATATTGTCTGTGATCGGTACAGTCGGAATGCGTATATTATGGATTTTTGCATTCTTTCCGTATCACAGATCCTTGTATTTCCTGTTTATTTCGTACCCGGCATCCTGGCTGGCTACGATCGTGATGCAGGTGATCTGTTATTACTTTGTACGGAAAAAATGTCTGGGAAAAGCGGCTAAAAAGGATCTGTAAGCTGGTTAAAATACATCTTTATCCCGGTTATCATTCTTTGCACAATATAGTTTTTTGTCGGCGAGACTGTAGAGGTTGGAAATCTCCATTCCATTTTGGTATTGTGCAATTCCGCCATCCGGCAGATACTTTTCTAAAATCCGACTGAAAGTAACCAACACTTCGTCACCGAATACATGCCCATAGGTGTCATTGATTTTCTTGAAAAAATCTAAATCCAGTAAAACAGCATAAAAATCAGTATGATCATTTTGAATCAGCTGCTCTAAATACTGGTTCAGATAACGTCTGTTATAAAGTGCAGTCAGTGTATCGTGGTCAGCGGCATTTTTTAACTGATCTCCCAGAGTTCTTAGATCGCTGTCCTGTTTTTCATATTGAACCTTCAAAAGCAGAGTGACCATAAATACGCAAAACATAGAAATTACCAGAGAACAAAGGGTGGAGTAAAATGCTTCCTGTTCTGTGATCGCAGCCCATGGAACCAGATGATAATAAGAATAAATTACGATAAAAACATCACAGAAAACTGCTAAAACTGCAAAAATTAAGGCATGGGCAGCCGGGATGAAAATGGCGATGGAAGCGATGCTTAAAATCATGTAAACGATCGTATTTGTATGATAAATATAATAAAGAAACGGAAATTCTATAAAAGTAAGCAGTGAGATTACCAGATAGGAAGCCCGTTTTGTATGTCCAAAATGGACCCCATAGAAACTGCTCAGAAGGATGAGCAGTGCACACATGCCGCAGAAAAAGGTACCTGGTCCGAATCCATAAATACATTATTCTTTTCTGATTAAGATGAGAATAGTATATAATGTTTTCCGGCATATTTCAAATAAAACAACGTTATGGTACAATAGCTATCACATGAGATTAAAATACAGAAAGGCAGAAAATATGAAATTATACATAATCAGACACGGTGAAACATCGTGGAATAAAGAGAAAAAACTGCAGGGACAGCATGATATCATGTTAAATGACGCAGGTGTGCGTCTGGCAGAACTGACAGGTGAAGGAATGAAAGACATTGATTTTGATCTTGTCATTTCCAGCCCGCTGATCCGAGCAAAACAGACAGCAGAGCTTGTGATGGCGGGCAGACATCTTCCGATGATCACAGACAGACGTATCATAGAACTTTCTTTTGGCGACTGGGAGGGAGAATGTGTGAAAGACAGCAAAGTTCTTCCACCGGATTTTATTGATAAATTTTACAATGATCCTTATCACTGCATGAAAGCACCGGGCGGAGAAAGTTTTAAAGATGTTTTAAAACGGACCGAAGATTTTTATCAGTCGCTGGTACAGAACAAGGCATATGAAAATGCCACGATCTTTATATCAACACATGGGGCAGCCGGACGCTGTCTTTTAGCTAATTTTTATGAAGACAAAGAGGATATCTGGCGTGGCGGCATTCCGAAAAACTGTTCTGTCTGCATCGTTGAAGTAAAAGACGGTGTTGGGACAGTATTGGAAAAAGACAAAATTTTTTATGATGAAGCAGAATAGATAAAATACGTGAGAGGAGATAATAAAAATGGCGTGTACTACAATACTTGTTGGAAAAAATGCATCCTATGACGGATCTACAATGATCGCGAGAAATGATGATTCCGGTTCCGGACATTTTACACCGAAGAAATTTGTTGTCGTCCATCCGGATGAGCAGCCGAAAACATATAAATCTGTTCTTTCGCATGTGACGATTGAACTTCCGGATGATCCGATGCGTTATACGGCAGTGCCGAATGCCGTGGATGGGGAAGGTATCTGGGCAGCGGCAGGTGTCAATGAGGCAAATGTTGCGATGACGGCAACGGAGACGATCACATCAAATCCGCGTGTGCTTGGCGCAGATCCTCTGGTTGAACTTCAGCCGGCAGAAAACGGGAAAGAAGAAGTCCCGGGCGGAATCGGTGAGGAAGATATCGTATGTATTGTTTTACCGTATATCCGCAGTGCAAGAGAGGGCGTGAAACGCCTTGGATCGTTGCTGGAACAGTATGGCACATATGAGATGAACGGAGTCGCATTTCAGGATCAGAATGAGATCTGGTGGCTTGAGACGATCGGTGGGCATCACTGGATCGCAAGAAGGGTGCCGGATGATGTGTACGTTGTCATGCCAAATCAGCTTGGTATTGATCAGTTTGATCTTGAAGATGCATTATCTGAACAGAAAGAATATATGTGTTCTTCTGATATGAAAGAATTTATAGAAAAAAATCATCTGAACCTCTCAATGGATGACAGCCTGAATCCGCGTGATGCATTTGGCAGCCACGATGATGCAGATCATGTATACAATACACCGAGAGCATGGTATATGGAGCGTTGTTTAAATCCCCATACAAAAGTCTGGGATGGAGAAAATGCGGACTATACACCGCAGTCGGATGATATCCCGTGGTGCATGGTACCGGAAAAGAAAATTACGGTGGAAGATGTAAAATATGTACTGTCCTCCCATTTTCAGGGGACACCGTACGATCCGTATGCGACATACGGAGAGAAAAATATGCGTGGCGCATACCGTTCGATTGGGATCAACCGCAATGACTTTTTGGCAGTGATCCAGATGCGCCCTGAGATGGAGCATGACTGTAATGTGATCGAGTGGATCGCATTTGCATCCAATGCGTTCAACGTGCTGGTTCCATTTTATGCAGATATTGATGAGACCCCGGATTACCTTTGCAATACCACAGATGAGGTTTCTACAGATAATTTTTACTGGTCGAGCAGAATGATCGCGGCAATGGCTGATGCGTCTTACCGGAGTTCGGTATTCCATATTGAAAGATATAAAGAGCATGTACTGGCAAAAGGTCATGAACTGATCAACCGGTATGATGATCTGCTTTCAAAAGAAACTGATGCAGCAAAAAGAAAAGAGATCCGGCATGAGGCAAATCGTGCAGTTGCAGGAATGTTAAAGAAAGAGACGGCAGACACGCTCGATAAAGTGCTGTTTGAGCTGAGTGGTCAGATGAAGAATGCATATGCCAGATCGGATGCATAACCTGCAGATAAAAGGAAATGGAAAAGGAGAAGAGATAATTTGAAAAAAGGTCGTTATATTTTTCTTGGGCTGGCAATGATTTTATTGTTGGCAGGATGCAGTATGAACCGGAAAACGATCCGTTTTGGAGCTGCGGGCATTGGTGGAATGTATGATTCATTTTCCAATGCATTTGTCAGTCTTGCAAATAAAGAGGATTTTTCTTATAAACTTGAAACGAGAAATACTGCCGGATCGGCAGCAAACATCAGACTTCTTTCCGGAAAATATATAGAACTGGGAATTGCGCAGGCAGACCTGGTGGAGGAAGCCTATCATGGAACAGGGGAATTTCGTGATAAAGCATATCAGGGATATAAAGCGGTTGCAGCACTTTACCCGGAGGCATGTCAGATCGTGGTGAGAGCAGATTCGGATATTACATCATTAGATGATCTCCTTGGAAAAACGATCAGTATCGGAGCGGAGGAGTCAGGAACAGAGCGGAATGCAAAACAGATCCTGCTCGCACAGGGTATCAGCACGGATATGACAGAGACTGTTAATTTAGATTATACGGAAGCGGCAGCAAAACTTGCAGCGGGTGAGATAGATGCATTTTTCTGCACTGCTGGCACACAGACAACGGTGATCGGGGAACTCGCAAAGGAGTGCGGAATACGGCTTTTAAGTATCGATGTAAAATGCAGGGACAGATTAAAGGCTGCATATCCGTTCTATTCCGAATATACGATCCCGGCAGGTACCTATAACGGTCAGACGGAAGATGTAAAAACACTGTCTGTACAGGCAGTGCTGTTAGCTGGTGACAGTTTATCCGCGGATACGGTAAAGGAGCTGACGGCACTTCTGTTTTCTCATGAACAGGATATCAGATATGCGACATCGATCGGACTAAAAGAGGATGAGCAGTCTGCGATCGGGGGAATCACGATCCCATTTCATAAGGGGGCGGCAGCATACTATGCAGAATGCGGCATCGAGGTGCCGACAGAGTAGATACGGATCTGAATATCAGATACGGTTTGGAAATTAAGATTGAAAGGATAAATATGGAAGTTCAGTTGGATATGTATCAGACACTGGCAGCTTCAGTGCTGGTGCTGATGCTCGGTAGTTATTTAAAACAAAAAATACATGTTCTGGAAAAATTCTGTATCCCGGCACCGGTTGTCGGGGGACTGTTGTTTGCAATCGTCACCTGCATCTGTTACAGCAGCGGAATTATGGAGATTTCTTTTGATGATACATTAAGAGAAGTGTGTATGGTATTCTTCTTTACTTCGGTAGGATTTCAGGCAAATCTGAAAGTATTAAAGAGCGGAGGAAAGTCACTGGCAGTATTTTTAGGACTTGTCATTCTTCTGATCGTTTCACAGAATTTACTTGCGATCGGAACGTCACGTCTGCTTGGCATTGATTCGCTGATCGGTATGTGTACCGGTTCGATCCCAATGGTAGGCGGACATGGAACGGCGGGTGCGTTTGGCCCGGTTTTAGAGGATCTGAATGTGGAAGGTGCAACAACGATCTGTACGGCAGCAGCGACCTTTGGACTGATCGCCGGAAGTCTGATCGGTGGACCGCTGGGGAAGCAGCTTATTGAGAAAAAGAACCTGCTTGATACGGTTGTGCCGGAGGATGACAGTCTTTTGGTGGAAGATGAGAAGAAACATGAGCGTCATACAAATATGTATGCATCGGCAGTATTCCAGCTTATTCTGGCAATCGGACTTGGAACTGTTTTTTCCTGGCTTCTGACAAAAACAGGAATGACATTTCCGATTTATATCGGTGCAATGATCGCTGCGGCTCTGTTTCGGAATATCGGAGAGTACTCTGGTAAATTTGTGATCCATATGGGTGAGATCAATGATATCGGTGGTATTTCCCTGTCACTGTTTCTTGGAATGGCAATGATCACATTAAAACTCTGGCAGCTTGCATCACTTGCTCTGCCGCTTATCATATTGTTAGCAGTTCAGGCGATACTTATCTGTGTATTTGCAAAATTTGTAGTATTTTATGTGATGGGAAGAGACTATGATGCAGCAGTAATTGCAGCAGGAACCTGTGGATTTGGAATGGGAGCGACACCGAATGCTATGGCAAACATGCAGGTACTTTGTGAAAAATATGCCCCTTCCGTAAAGGCGTACCTGATTATTCCGCTGATCGGAAGTTTATTTGCAGATTTTATCAACAGTCTGGTCATCACATTTTTCATTAATATATTATAAATAGAAGAAACGGAGATGTTTATGTTTAAATTCAGAAAGAAAAGAGAGAAAGGTCACGAATATAATCTGACTTATGATAATCTTGCAGTCCCGGAGATCCATACACATGAGCCGGAAGAAGCAGCAGAGGAAGAGGACAAAAAGCCGGGAATCACCTATGACAGTGTGGCAATCCCGGAGATTCATATCAGAAAAAAATAGCAGAAAGGTAATTTTAACAGATGGCAGTAAATAAAAATGGAATCGTAGTAATTGGTGCGGTATTTGTGGATATTAAAGGATTTCCGGAAGATATTTATATTCCGGACGGAAGAAATGCAGGAAGAATTGAATATATCCATGGAGGTGTCAGCCGTAATGTTGTGGAAGATATCGCCAATATCGAACTGCGGCCTACATTTCTGGGAATCGTGGATGATTCAGCACTTGGAAGTGAGGTCATTCACAAACTACAGAATCATAAAGTAAATACAGAATACATGCTGACGATTCCAAATGGAATGGGAACCTGGCTTGCGGTATTTGATCATCACGGAGATGTTGCCGGTTCGATCTCGCAGAGACCGAATCTGATGCCGATCCTTGATGTGCTGGAAAAATCAGGGGATGAGATTTTTGAAAATGCTGATTCCGTTGTGATCGAAGTGGATATGGATAAAGAGATCGTCAAAAAAGTCGTGAATCTGTGTGAAAAATTCAAAAAACCGCTTTACGGGGTTGTCAGCAATATGAGTATTGCGGCAGAGAGAAGAGATTTTCTGCGGAAATTTGACTGCTTTATCTGCAACCAGTTAGAGGCAGGAATGTTTTTTTCTGATGATTACAGTGAAAAGACACCGGAAGAACTTGCAGAGATCCTTGCAGGCTGTGTAAAACGTGCCAATATTCCTTCCATGGTCGTTACCATGGGCGGCAAGGGTGCAGTATATGCGGACAGGGAAGGTATTTATGGAGTGTGCCCGGCAAAAAAGGTACAGGTAAAAGATACGACAGGAGCGGGTGATGCGTTCTGCGCAGGTGTGGCAAGTGGACTGACATATCAGAAAACGTTGGAAGAAGCAGTAGAGATTGGAACACGTCTGGCTGCATCCGTGATCACATCATCCGAAAATGTCTGTCCGCGATTCCTCCCTGCGGAACTTGGAATTGATGCCTGAGGATAAAAAATCTTATAAATTAAGAACGTAGAATACCGAAAGGACGAGTTAAAGAGAATATAGAGCATTTCTATTTTAATGCCGTCAAATCTATGCTAAACTCATGGGCAGAAAGCAACGGTTTCAATAAGTGCCGGAGCATTACGAAAGATGAGGAGCAGAGTGATGGAGTTGTAAAGTGTATTTTTAGACAATCTTCCGGACACAGCAAATATGATCTTAAATATCCTGTGGGACAGAAATGAGGAAATGTGTACCGCTGAATTAACAGATGCAGTGAATGAAGTATATAACAGACGCTGGGAGAAGAACATGATACAGGAATTTATTAATCTGCTTATCCGGATGGACTATGTGGAGAAGAAGCGGCATGGATTTCGTGTATATTATGCTGCGTTAGGTGCAGATTATGAATTGTAAAAAAATTCTGAAAATTAATAAGAAATGATAAAATATCAAAAAAACAGATGGATAATACTTGACTTTGCTGATTTATAGTGCTATAACGTAACCGAAGCAAGGAAATAAAGTAAAAAGGATGAAAGATGATATGCAGAAAGGAAGCGTATAGTATGTCAGATAAGAATCCAAAACATCCATTAAAAAAGAAAAAGGTGGCAGCCAAGATCAATATTGCAGATCATGCCGCAGTAGAAGAGGCAAGAGAGACACATAAGTCAAAGAAACATGTATATTGATGAGTGGTTACAAAGTAGATGAGAGATACCCGGAGTCTTAAGATTCCGGGTATTTTTATGTAATAGCAAAATTCGTTGAAATACTCTATTATATAAAAAGCCCTCCGGGCAGGATTCTGCCTTTACAAATTAAAAAAGATATATTACGATAATTTCCGGCAGAAAGAGATCAGTGTGAAAATAAGATATTTCACACACAAGATTTGTGCTTACGCACAAACTTGATATGCGCAAAAGACAGCGCAAGAATGGAGATTTTTATGAAAGAATTACTTTATGGTATCGTGGAACTGCTCGCAAAGATACACAGTTATCTGCTTCGTTTAAACGATGCATATGAATACAATTTCAGCGACAAGGAACTGCATTTTTTGGTCATTGGAATTTTGGGAATGATGTTTATTTTTGTGGTGTATCCGGTTTTTAAATGGCTTGCAAAACACGATCATGTCATGGTGATCGCATGGATTTATGTTTTTACGCTGATCATCGTGATCACGTTTGCGATCGAGATCGGTCAGAAGGTAACGAACACCGGTAATATGGAGTTTGCAGATATTGTCTTTGGTGTAGTCGGGTTTATTGTGATGTTTTTTGTCTTTGCGATTATACGTGAGATTTACAAGGGAATCTTAAGTCTGATCCGTGATACGACACATCAGGATCAAAACCGCAGTAAAAAGAGACATCAGAGAGCATATGACGAATACGAAGAAGATGTCATGGATGAAGATCGCGAAGAATAAGATTTTTCACATGCAGAAATGAGGATTTTTATGAAGCAGATTTTAAAAAGAGTAGTGGAAACGCTCATCGTAATATTTGGAAACTGTATTTATGCGTTTGGAATTGCAATGTTTATTTTACCAAGCGGGCTTATCACAGGTGGAACGACAGGTATCGCATTGTTTGTCAATGATGTTTTTCACACACCGGTCACCGTGTTTGTGCTTGTGTTTAATACGATTATGTTTCTGATCGGTTTTTTTGCATTTGGATGGAAATTTGCGGCAAATACGGTCGTGAGTACGTTCAGTTACCCGATCGCACTCGAATTGATCACGAGACTGCTTGGTGGTTACCGTATCACAGATGATCTGATCCTTTGCACGGTCTTTGGAGGTATCTGTATCGGGGCAGCGATCGGACTTGTCATCAGAATGGGAGCTTCCACAGGAGGTATGGATATCCCGCCTTTGATCTTAAATAAGTATTTTAAGATCCCGGTTTCAAGTTCTGTTTATGTATTTGATATGCTGATCTTACTGCTTCAGGTATTTCACAGCAGTGGAGAGCAGGTGCTTTACGGTATCCTGCTTGTGATCGTATACAGTGCAGTACTGGATAAATGTCTGATGCTTGGTACTGCAAAAATGCAGATCAAGGTTGTCAGCAGCCATATTGATGAGATCCGCACGGCAGTGTTAAATGATATCGACCGCGGTGTGACGCTGTTAAACAGTGAGACCGGATTTTTAAGAAACAATACAATGATGCTTCTGACTGTGGTATCTATGCGTGAGCTTGCCAGAACGGAAAAACTGATCCATGAAGTAGACCCGGATGCCTTTGTGATTATCAATAAAGTCAGTGAAGTGTCCGGAAGAGGTTTTTCCAGTAAGAAGAGATATTTAAAACAGGAAAATACAGATTAGTGTGAAAAATATTTTTCACACGCAGGAATGAGGATTAGTATGACACTGCAGCAGTTAAAATACGCTTTGACGATCGCGGACTGTGGATCGATGAACGAGGCGGCAAAAACGTTATTTCTCTCCCAGCCGAGTCTGTCAGAGACGATCCGGGAATTAGAGACAGAGATCGGATTTGATCTTTTTGTGCGTTCTAACCGTGGAATTCTTGTGACACCGGAAGGGGAAGAGTTTTTAGGATATGCAAGACAGGTTACGGAGCAGTTTCATCTGCTTACTTCCCGCTATATTGATAAACAGGTTAAAGAAAAGTTCAGTGTATCCATGCAGCATTATACGTTTGCAGTCAAGGCATTCGTGGAGACGGTAAAACAGGCTGGAATGGAACGGTATGAATTTGCAGTCCATGAGACAACGACATATGATGTGCTTGAAAATGTAAAGAATTTTCGCAGTGAGATCGGGGTTTTATATCTGAATGATTTCAATGAAAAAGTCATGAATAAGATCATCAGGGAACATGGACTGGAATTTATCGAACTGTTTTCCTGTGATACCTATGTCTATCTCTGGTCGGGACATCCGCTGGCAAAACAGGAAGTGATCTCGATGGAAGAACTCGATGCGTATCCATGTCTTTCTTTTGATCAGGGGGAGCACCATTCGCTTTATCTGGCGGAGGAAATGAAGAGCACTTATGATTACAAAAGACTCATTAAGGCAAATGACCGTGCCACGCTTTTAAATCTGATGATCGGGTTAAATGCCTATACGCTCTGTTCCGGAATTATCTGTGAAGAACTAAACGGCAGTGATTACATGGCGATCCCGTTAAAGGAAACGGAGAAAATGCGCATTGGCTACGTGAAGCGGAAAGGGGCAAAGGTCAGCCATATCGGGGAGATCTATATCGGAGAATTAAAAAAATACAGGGAAAATGTGATGTAATTAGTTATAGGTGAAACCTATAACCAACTCAAGGTTTCAAATATTAACACTTTCTGTAACTACCTGTTATAATAAGGACTATCAAATCAAGACAGAGCAGTAGGAGAAAGGAGAGATCAGATATGCGTACAGAAATTAAGACCTATACAGCAGGCAGAATGATGACAGGATTCATGTGCGGCATGATGTGTATGTGCTGTATGGGAAGATTTCGTGTGCGGAAGGATATCTGATTTTGTGCGTTGATAGAAAATGTAAAACAGATGTTTCCGCGAGGGAGCATCTGTTTTTTTTAAAATTAAATTTGTGTTAGTATGGAGCGCGGAGTGCAGACAGGTGCTCACATAGGGCAGGAAGAAAGGAGAACATGTATGGCAGCAATTGAGGTCAGACATCTCTATAAAAAGTTTGAACAAAAGGGAGTGACCGTTGAGGCATTAAGTGATATCAATCTGACGGTGGAGCAGGGCGATATCTACGGAATCATCGGTATGTCGGGAGCTGGAAAAAGCACACTGGTACGATGCTTAAATTTCTTAGAGAAACCGACAGAAGGTCAGGTGCTGATCGAGGGTCAGGAATTAGGAGCATTGACAGAGAAGGAATTAAGAGGGCAGCGCAGCGATATTGCGATGATTTTTCAGAATTTTAACCTTCTGATGCAAAAGAGTGTACTTGACAATGTATGTTTCCCGATGCAGATCCAGGGAAAGAAAAAGAAAGAGGCGAGAGAGAGAGCGAGGGAGCTTTTAAAGACCGTCGGGCTTTCCGAAAAGGAAAAAGCGTATCCGGCACAGCTTTCCGGAGGACAGAGACAGAGAGTTGCGATCGCAAGAGCACTTGCTTCGGATCCGAAGATCTTACTTTGTGATGAGGCAACCAGTGCCTTAGATCCACAGACAACCGCTTCCATTCTTTCACTTTTAAAGGAGATCAATGAAAAACTTGGCATTACGATCGTGATCATCACACATCAGATGTCAGTGATCCGTGAGATCTGCAGTCATGTGGCGATCATTGAACACGGTATCCTTGTGGAAGACGGACTGGTAGAGGATATTTTTTCCCATCCAAAATCAAAAGCTGCAAAAGAACTGATCCTAAGAGATCAGCCTGGCAATAACAATGCACCGTTAGCGGGTGCAGTTCAGGAGCGCATGCAGGGAGATAAAAAGATCAGGATCGTCTTTTCAGAGAATTCCGCATTTGAACCGGTCATTGCAAATATGATCTTACAGTTTAAAACGCCGGTAAATATTTTAAGGGCAGACACCAAGAATGTCGGTGGTGTTGCAAAGGGAGAGATGATCTTAGGGCTTCCGGAGGACAGACATTTACAGGTAGATATCGAGGAATATTTAAAAGGAAAAGGACTTGCAGTTGAGGAGGTGACCGAAGATGTGGAATGAGCAGATTATCATGATGCTGTTAGAGGGTATCAAAGACACACTTTATATGACATTGACATCTACGCTGATCGGTTATGTGATCGGACTTCCGATGGGAATCCTGTTAACGGTCACTGACAAAGATGGAATCCATCCGAATGCAGCAGTTTACAAGGTATTAGATGTCATTGCAAACCTGATCCGAAGCGTACCGTTTTTAATTTTACTGATCGTGCTGATTCCGTTTACGAGATTTCTGATCGGAAGAAGCTATGGACCGACGGCGACGATCGTTCCGCTTGTCATAGCAGCAGCACCATATATTGCACGAATGGTTGAATCTTCTTTAAAAGAAGTGGACGCAGGTGTCATTGAGGCAGCACGTTCCATGGGGGCTTCTAATTTTACGATTGTGACAAAAGTTATGTTAGTGGAAGCACGCACATCCCTGATCGTAGGGGCAACCATTTCACTTGGAACCATTTTAGGATATTCTGCAATGGCTGGAACTGTCGGTGGAGGCGGACTTGGAGATATCGCAATCCGCTATGGTTATACCAGATGGCAGACAGATATTATGATCGTAACCGTTATTTTACTGGTAATCTTATTCCAGATATTCCAGACGATCGGTATGAAACTTGCGAGTAATTTAGATCGCAGAAAATAAACGATAACAATGTTTTTTAACATTATTATAAATTTAGGAGTAAAACAAGGAGGAAAATCCTCTGCTCGCCAGAGGGCTCGCATTTTGCTCCGCAAAACAAGGAGGAAAATCCTCTCCTCGCCAAAGGGCTCGGATTTTTCTTCGAAAAACAAGGAGGATTATATTATGAAGAAAAGAGTACTTACAACAATCTTAGCAGGCGTTTTAGCAGTATCTGCATTTGCAGGCTGCGGAAGCAGCAACACAGCAGATAATGCAGCGGCAGACAACAACGCAGCAGCAGAGACAGACAATACGGTAGCAGTTGCAGATACTACTGCAGCAGAAAGTGAAGCAGCAGAGAGCGTAGCTGATACACAGACAACAGAGGGTGGCACGATCACAGTAGCAGCTTCTGCAACACCACATGCAGAGATCTTAGAGGAAGCAAAGAAAATCCTTGCAGATCAGGGCTGGGACTTAGAGATTACCATTTTTGATGACTATGTACTTCCAAACGAAGTAGTAGAGAGCGGTGAGTTCGATGCAAACTACTTCCAGCACATCCCGTACTTAGAGAACTTCAATACAGAGAAAGGTACACACCTTGTCAATGCTGGCGGTATCCATTATGAGCCATTCGGAATTTATCCGGGAACAAAGAAAGATCTCTCTGAGTTAGCAGATGGCGATACGATCGCAGTACCGAACGATACAACAAACGAGGCAAGAGCATTATTACTGTTACAGGACAACGGTATCATTACTTTAAAAGATGGCGCTGGTTTAGAGGCAACTGTAAATGATATCGCTGAGAACCCGCACAACATTAAGATCGAAGAGCTTGCAGCAGAGCAGGTAGCAAGAGTAGCACCGGAAGTTGCATTTGTTGTATTAAACGGTAACTATGCATTACAGGCAGGTTATTCCGTAGCACAGGATTCCTTAGCATATGAGACATCTGATTCTGAAGCAGCAAAAACTTATGTAAATGTTATCGCTGTAAAAGAAGGAAATCAGAACAACCCTGGCATCCAGGCACTTGTAAAAGTATTAAAATCTGATGATATCAAAAAATTCATCAACGATACTTATGATGGTGCGGTTATTCCATTTGAGGACTAATTGATTCCTAATCAGAAATGAATATAAAAAAGAGAAAGGACATGGCGGAGACGTCATGTTCTTTTTTTGTACCTTGTGGATGGCTTAGAATGTAATAAAATGAGTTGTCTGATAAATGATGGTTTGTGGGTGACATGAGTTTCCCTGTGTAGGGTGGTTACGGGGGTTTACGATTGGCAAATTGCATCAAGCCGGGACTGTTTTGTTCCGTTGTCCGAAAATAAG
>ERZ791702.124-NODE-124-length-49868-cov-28.1903_pt1 | contig 49868 bp, 44 predicted proteins | sample MGYA00510050_ERZ791702 | MGnify/ENA primary metagenome ERZ791702 (study PRJEB30046, sample SAMN00715230) | human gut metagenome | study: EMG produced TPA metagenomics assembly of the A metagenome-wide association study of gut microbiota in type 2... | reverse complement strand
AGGTCTGGCAGAAAGTGGCCAGGTTCTGACGAGCGTTGCCATCAAGATATAATTCGTCATTGATAATCTGGAATGCGACATCGTCGCGCATTTCGTGCAGCGGAAAACGTTTTGATTCTGCGATAGTGGAAATAGACTTCGCACCAAAACGTGAATCGAGTAGTTCCGACCTTAAATCCGTTACTTGCTTCTTATCCATTTTAAACTCCTTAAAATGATTGGATCGCATTAAAAAAGTAGGATTTATCGATAAAGTAAGCAAGTGCAAAGGACTCGTGTTTAAATAACAAAATCCTAATGTTATTTATCGTGAGATATTACGAGAATAATATTTTTTCATTGAAAAACAATGCAATATGAAATTCTTGGGTGGTGGTAAGGTGTTTTGTGCTGTTATTTTTATGCGCATTCTGTGTCTCCTGAATTATCACGTAAAAATCAGACCTTAAAATATCACTATTAGTACTTGATTATTATTTTGAACGCATTTATAAAATTATTACATAAAAATAGCGAATATTGCTAAAATCCCCGCCAACGATGTGTTGACGGGGCTGTTATTATTTTGGCAATAATACTCCGGTATAAGTATTTACCGGATGAGAAAGATATTGTTTAACGGCAGTGTTAACATTCTCTACCGTCATTTGTTTCAACAATTGCTCCTGCTCAGTCCATGCTGCAGGATCGTCATATTGAATAAGACTATTTACAATGGTGTTCGCTAATTGTTGAACGCTACGCTGTTGGATATCGAGGCTGCGCTGAACGTTTTGCTGGTATTCATTCAGTTCTTGCTCACTGATCCCTTTAGCCAGACGCTTAACCATCACTTCATTCGCTAACGTTAACAGTTCATCATGTCGTTCTGGTTGACAAGTAAAAGCCAGCAAATGACTGATATCTTTGGCCTGAGGATCAACCGAGAGGCGAGAAGAAACGCTGTATGCCCCAGATGCCTGTTCACGAATATTAACGCGTAGATCTTTTGCCAGTGCGACGTTAAAAGCATCGAGCGCCATACGCGTCGGCAGATTAACAGGTGTCCGGGAATCATAACGCTTCCACTGTGAAACCTGTGCCACAGGTTCATTTTGTTCTTTTACAGTAACCGATGCGTTGTCCGTCGCGCGAGTTAATGGTTTACCTGCGGCTAATGGCGAATCAGAGTGTTTGATTGATCCTAAGTAACGCGTAATTAACGCCACGAGTTTGTCTTCTGCGACATTACCGACAATGACAAACGTGATATCCGCTGGAGATGAAAACAATTGGCGATCGGCAGCCAGCGCATCTGCGGCAGTAAACTGTGCAATCTGATTTTCTTGCAGTAATTTCGTGCGGTCATCAGCATAGCGCGTCTCATACATCTGCTGGGCGAATTTCTCCGCTGGACGCTGGTCGAGCGTTTTCAACGCCTGAATTTGAGCATTTTGTAGCGATGCCCAAATATTATCGTTAATCGTGCTGTGGGTGATTCGCTGGTTAATCAACTGAAAACCAGGTTCAGGGTTATTAGTCCGCGCGCTAACGGAGAGCAACGTATTCATGCCACTGACTTTACTGCTCATGGTTACCGAATTTTCCGCACTCCAGCGTTTCAGGCTGGAAGAGGAGAGTTCGCCAACGCCGCTTCCGCTAACTGCTTTATTTGCCAGCGCGATAAGTGATTTTTGCTGCGCAGGGAAACTTAAATCGCCTTTATTCGATACGGCAATAATTTGTAGCTTTTGCTCTTCACCCGCGGATTTTGCCAGAATAACCCTGGCACCATTGGAAAGTGTTAATGATGTCAGATTCTCCGCCAGCGTTTCTTTGCTGCTAATTTCCGCCTGTGGGTCTGCGTCTACTGTTAACGATAAATTTCTGCCTGGGAAGACGTAAGCCGCCAGCTTTTTGTTGGCGTACTCCTTTTCCAGCGCCAGGATAGCCGCAGGAGACAATGCTTTTTTGGCGGCAACCTCATTGTTTACCATTTGCTCCCAAAATGCGTCCTGGTTCTTTCTTAACTGCTGCCATTTTTCCGCCAGACTTTGCACGGTAATTTGCTGCCACAGACGTTTCGAAAGTTGATATGTCTCTTCCGGCGACAAGAACGGCGTATTATTTAATGAGCTGGATGCCAGGCGACTGGTCAGCATACGTAAATCACGTTCAGCTTGCTGATCAACCGCATTTTTCAGCCAGGTGAGGCGGGTAGATTTGACATCATCGAGTTCTTCAGCAGAAAAACCATGCTGATCAATGGTTGCCAACTCTGCCATTAATGCATTCGCAGCATCCTGCATATTATCGTCTCGTGCATTTACACGGAAAAACAGCGACTGATAATCGGGTGCAATTTTAACGCTGCGCGCAGTGCCGCCAGAAATAGTCTTCAACTCGCCCGACTGTATGCGTTCCTGCAGACGTTGATTGAACAGCTGAACTAACATGCTCCATTCAGCTTGTTCGATAAAGCTTTGCTCATCGTTCACTTGTACCATTGGCAGGCGATAATAGAGTGCGATGCCGTTCACCCGGTTTTCTTTATCATTAATGATATTAAAGCGCAGGTGATTTTCAGCTTTTGTCGGCCAGACGCGATTTTCAGCTGCTTTGTTAGCCGGAAGCTTACTTAAATTATCCTTTATCAGCGCCAGCGCTTCTTTACTGTCGATATCGCCGACCACGATAAAGGTCATATTATTGGGTTGATACCAGCGTTGATAAAATTGGCGCAATTGTGCCGGTGTGACCGTGGCGACAGTATCCATCAGGCCGATAGGTTCACGGTCTAAATTACGGGTATTAGCCAGCAGGAAAGGGCGGCGCGCCTGAGAGGTGCGCCATTTCGCATCCTGATGGGCACGCCATTCCTCAGTAATTACGCCACGTTCAGCGTCTACTTCGAGTTTTTCAAAGGTGGCGGCATTACTCCATTCACTGAAGATTGCCATCACTTGTTGCAGATTTTGTTTCTGCGTAGTCGGCAAACTCACCTGATACACCGTTTCGTCATAGCTGGTATAGGCATTAACATCGCGACCAAAACGCAGGCCCATTGACTCAAATGTTTCGATGACTTTATTACCCGGCCATGTTTTTGTGCCGTTAAACATCATATGTTCTACAAAATGAGCCACGCCGCGCTCATTGTCTTCTTCCTGCAATGAACCGGTATGAATTTGCAGCCATAAATTTACCTGATCCTTTGGATGAGCATGCGGATAAATCATATATCGCAAGCCATTGTCCAGTTGCCCGGTAATTAACTTTTCATCCTGCGGTAAGGCGGCGGCAATCAGCCGCCCGGGGAGCAACAGAGTTGCCACTAACGTCAGTAAGAAACAGAGGTTTCTCATAATTATCTCCATGCGAAAACCGGGCGAATTTACCCGGTTAAGTAAAATCCGAACTATTAAAATTTCATGCTGACATCAAGCCAGAAAGTACGGCCACTGGCGTAGGTCGCCACACCGGTGTTCGTTGTATCAACAGCGGTTTTGCTATCCAGTACATTGAGAATATCGGCACTGATCGTCAGGTTTTGTTGTTTCAGAAATTGTGGCGTCCAGGACAAGCGGGTGTCCCAGGTCAGGCTGCTATCCAGTTTTTCGTCAACATACTGCTTGTAATCTGAATATTCGCTGATGTATTGCGCATTTGTCTTACCAAGGATAATGCGAGCTTTACGCACTTCTTGCCAGGCCAGCGTATTCGCCCACACTAACCCGCTCGGTTGATGCGTGAAATCCATGTTTAAGGAGATCTTTAATGGGTTATTAAAATCTGCCACTGGAACGCTATCGTAAGAGACCAGATTACCGTTATAAACCACCTGGTTATCACCGGTATTGCTCTCCTCATAACCATTGTTTAACGACAAGTTGCCCTTGCTCTTGATATAGCTAAAGACAATTTGTGGGTTAATATCTACCTGGCGGATATGCAGGGGTTCGGCCAGTTCAAAACTGAGGCTGAACGAATGCGTTTTGGTTTTGCCATCGTTGTTATATTCAGTAATGGTGGTTTTAGTCGCGCTGTCGGTACGACTGCTTTTGCTGATTTGATCATGCGCTTCACGGTAAACATAGTTTGCACGCGCAATAACGTTCTTACCGATTTTCTGCTGCAATCCCATTGCCAGTTCATCGTTATAAGGCGTTTTCAAATCCTGATAACGCGTCAGAGTTTTATTACCTGATACCGATTCCGTCCAGCTATTGCGGATATCACGTAATCCCATATCAAGAATATTCCCGCCATAGTAACGGTTATAACCTGCTGTAATCATTGAGGTTTGATTAGCAAAAATATCCCATTCCGTCATAAAGCGCGGGGAGATATTGTGGTTTGACAGATAGTTGTCATAGTCATACCGCACGCCGGGCATTAATGACACATTACGCCAGCTAATGCGATCCGCCATATACAGCGTGTAGTTGTCAATTCCCAGGCGGCCTTTACCTTTATGGTAAATGGTATGGTTAGTTTTCTTTCCGGCAGCATTAATCACATAGGATTCAGACTGGTTATGGCGTTCAGTCCACGCATCGGAATAGATGTATTCCGCGCCGAAGTAGGGTTGATGCGAAACATTACCCACGGCGAATTTTTGCCAGTCCAGGCGTGTTTTGAAGGTGTAATTATCTACAGCCTGGGAAATGTGTCCTAATCCGCCACGGGTGCAACGCCCTGTAATATCACCATATGTACATGAAAGTTCGGTGTACCAGATGTCATGATCGTGACGGGTATAATCACTAATATGATCCCAACCAACGGTGGTACGCAGTTTGGCCCATGCGAGCTGCGTATCCATATCCCATGCCAGACCATAGGATTTATTACCCATTTCGCGATCAGACTGCGGGAAGGTGCTGGTATTATAATCACGGCTGGAGCCGGTATATTTTAAGGTTAAATCGTGGGTAAAGCGGTCGCTGGCAAACCAGGTAAATTTGCTTAATGCAGTATCGATAACGTTTTTATACTGTGCCCGACCGGCGACAATGCCGTCATTCGAAACATAATCCGCGCGGGTGATATCAGACTGGCGGCGCGATAAACCGGCGGTAACGCCGAAGTTATCAGCGAGTTCCTGATTAAACGACAAGGTATAAAAGTTCTTTTTAAAATCTGGGGAGTAATAAGTACTTCCTGAAGAGCCTTGATTAAATGCGCTCTTGTTATTCTCATCGATATGCGATGTTAACCAGTCCGAACGCGTAGTGCGATAACCCAATTTCACCTTGCTATCATCAGCGTTGAAGCGTTTGATCTTTGCATCAATTACCCCGCCATTGAAGCGACCAAATTCAACCGGCACAAAACTGTCATAAAGCGTCACATTGTCCAGTAAGCTGACATCAAGATAATACCCCTGTGACATCCCGCTAATATTGGTTGCACTACTGGCATCGGACTCATTCGCTGGGTTCAGGTTATTAGTTGCACTAATACCGTCAATCAAATAGGCATTCTGGTAGGGCGACGCACCGTGAATAGAGATTTTCTCAGGGCGAATATCTCCCTGGTTCAACGAGGTACTTTGCGTTGAATCCATGCGTACCGCAGGGTTGGTTCTCAGCAGATCGCTGATATTGCCATTCCCGGTCGGTAAACGCTCGATGCTTTCACTGGTGTAATGCGTGTTGCCGTTTACGGGTACAGGGACAGGAGCATAGACCGTCATCTCTTCAAAAAAATGCATGTACATGTTTTTGTCATCGACGGCCTGCGCCACATCAGCGCCACATAAAATGACGCCAGGAATAAGAACTCGCTTCATTTATTTATATCTCCGTACAGCAGGGCTTTTATTGTTTTTATAAAACCGCGCTAATGTCACAAATATCATCGGCCAGGTTCCAGACACCGGGTTGATGTGTAACCATAATGACGCCGCTTGTGGGTAGTTTTTCACGCACTAAACGCAGTAAGCGGATAGCCTCTTGTTCCTCAAGATGAGAGGTAGTTTCGTCAAGAAATATCCATTTCGGACGTCGTAAAATTAATCGTGCCAGGGCGATACGTTGTTTTTCGCCGCTGGAAAGAATATCTCCCCAGCGATCGTGGTCATGAATACGCGCAGCCAATTTCCCAAGACCAACCTGATGCAGTACTTCGCTCAACGATTTATCGTCTACGGGCAGGGGAAGTGCTTTACAAATAATCTCTTTCAGTAAGCCGGTTTTGATTAACGGTGTTTGTGACACATACCAACTGTCAGCAGGAGAAGAAATATCACCTTTAAACCACGGCCAGCAGTGGGATAATGTTTTAAGCAGTGTGGTTTTTCCCGCACCAGAGTAGCCTTTCAGTAATAGCCATTTGCCTGGCGAAACATGAAAGTTCAGGTTCTCTAATATGATCTTATTATCAGGCGTACGAATACTCGCATCAGCCACTTGTACCGCATGTTGGCAATTTTTAGGCTTATTCGTAGGGCGCTGTTCAGTGAGTTGATGGAACTCATACAAGCGATCGATAACCGCAGCCAGTTCAGCAAGTTCGTCATATTTATAAATAAACCAGCTTAAATTGTTCGATACCAGCATAAATGCCTGGCGCGATTTCATCAGTCCGCCCAGATTGATCTGCCCGCTAATAAACTGCGGCAATAACAGAAAGTAGGGAAGAACGCTAAGCGAGCGCGAATAAATATTCTGCCAGTAATCAAGCCACCGCTGACGATTCATTAAACGATGCCAGTTCTCTTTAATGGTATGAAAATTGTCGCTCAACTCCTGGCGTTGTAGAGACTCAGCATTGCTTAGCGCAATCAGTTCTGCCTGCTTATTATGCTGCACAAGATTTGTTCGAAATGTCGCTTCGCTACGTTGTTTTTCCACATTAAGCGGACGAATACGTTTACCCACCTTATGGGTAAATAAAGTTCCACCGATCACAATGAGCACGACGGTATAGACCATATACCCCTGGATATTCCATTCTGTTCCACCAACAGTGAATGAGAGCGTACCCGCGCTTTGCCAAAGAATAACGGTAAAGGTGATCAGCATGCTAAGTGACTGGATGAAGCCAAATGAAAGACTGAGCGTTTTGCTGATCAGTAAGAGAATGTCTTCAGCGATACGTTGGTCAGGGTTATCTGTATTTTTATGCTCGCCGTAGATCTGCGTGAAGTAGTAGTTTTTATCTGCAAACCACCGATTAAGGTAGTAATCTGTTAACCATTCGCGCCAGCGAATAGTCAGCAGTTTAATTAACCATGTTTTGTTTACGGATATTAATACAAAGATCCCCAGCAGGGCAGGGAACCAAAGGACAAGCTGCCAAAGCTTATCGGTTTCTTTCTGGCTTAGCGCATTGAAAAAATCATTATTCCAGTCGTTTAACCAGACCTGAATTTTAACCACGCCAAGGATCATTGCGAGGATAATAATGATTAACAACACTGAAGTTTTATTATTCTTACGCAGCCAAAAGGGCTTCAACAGACAGAGATACTTTGCTATCAACATACGAAGCGTAATGGGAATGGTTATCATTAGCGAAAATTGATTGTGCCATCCAATGATTATCTATGGCAATGATTTACTGATGAAATTTATTTAAGTATCATTTAACAATATGAAATATAAAGGAATATTTCATTTTCAGTGGTTATGGTTATGCTATTGATAATCAAGGATATTGCTAATGCCCTGATGCATACCACGTAAGCCAGGATTTTCGCAAGGGAAGATGATGATGACGAAACACCCGACAGGAATTTATGTCGGGTGCCTTGTTAAGGTCATAAGAAGGAGGCTAAGAATGGAGTTAAAAGAGAGCGTTATTAATTATTCTCCATTTGTTTTGCAACATCCATAATGTGGTAAAGCGGTACTCTGTTCTTAGCTAACCCTACCATGGCGTTCATATAAGGTACCATGGTTGAAAAAAGGATTTTATAACCTTCGCAAAAATAAGAAACAGTCTCATTGTTTACTTTAGTAATACGATGCTTAGGACAACCGCCATTGCAGATAGGTTTATATGCACATTGCTGACATTTCGCTGGAATCCGTTTTTTTTGCGCTGTCAGTTGTACACTGTTCATCGTTTTGAGTTCAGATTTATTAATGTTTCCAATTTTGTACTGTGGATAGACAAAATGGTCGCATTCGTAAATGTCTCCATTACTTTCAACAACCAGATTATCCTTGCAGGACTCCTGGAAAATACAACTGGTATGCCCATTCCCCAAAAAACGGCTGACAAAGCTTTCAAACTGACGGATGAAAATTTCACCCACATCGTTTTTAACCCATTGCATAAAAATGGTTGACATAAACTTGCCATAAGCCGTGGGAGGCACAGAAAAATCAATGATACGGAATGTGTTCTCACTATGACCACTGAAATCAATATTCGGCGTCCCGGTTTCTAGCAATTCGATAAATTGCATATGTTTACTGCCGATAGATTTTAAAAAATGATAAACCTCAAGAGGGTAATGGACATTAACGTTATTAATGACGGTTAACGTATTAAACTCTACTTGATATGATTTCAGACGCTCGATGGCTGCTATCACTTTTGCAAAAGTACCGTTACCTGAATTACTGCGTCTGTAACGGTCATGTAACTCCTGGGGGCCATCGATCGAGATACCAACCAGAAATTCATGTTCTTTGAGAAAGGCACACCATTCATTATTCAATAAAATGCCATTCGTTTGTAATGCATTAAAAATACGTTTTTGGCCTGCATAGCGTTGTTGATAGTGAATAACTTTACGGAAAAAATCCAGGCCAGCCAGAGTGGGTTCACCGCCTTGCCAGGTAAAATAGACCTGATTGCCAGACGCTGCGATATATTGTTTGATGAACTCTTTCAGAGTGCTGTCATCCATCCATTTTTCATGAGTAAACTGCGACTCTTTTTCAAGGTAAAAACAGTAATCACATTTGAGATTACATTGAAAACTGGAGGGCTTGGCTGTAACGTGCATCGCTATCTCGCTCAATAAGGCGGCGGAAAAATCCGCCGCATGAAGGTTTAGTTATTTCGCTTCGCTTAGTGCTTTCTTGATATTGTTAAACTTCTCCTGATTTACCTCGCTAAGCGGTGGCTGGCTGCTGTCGATAAACTCTCTTACCACGCCTTGCATCTCTTTAACGACCTGCGGATTGGCGGCGGCAAGGTTATCTTTTTGCTGTAGATCCGTCAGTTTGTAGAGACCTAACTGATTGTTTTCTACTGTATAGACAAGCGAATAATCGTTATTTCTCACCGTATAAGAGAATTGGCTTAAGTCCTCAGTGTTGGGGTTATGCGGGTAATCGTCTGACTGATGGCGAACAAATTTGTGGTAATTATCCCAGAATGGAATATTTTCCTCGTCAAACCAGTGAGAATAAGAGGTTATCCAGGTCAGATTTTTATGTGGCTCGCCTTGTTTCTTATCTTGCAACCAGGGCAGCAAGGAAACGCCATCCAGCTTAAGGTCTTTTGGAATGCTGATATCGGCTGCATCAAGAGCTGTCGGGTAGAAATCCATTGCGGAAATCAGCTTGTCATAATTACCGGGTTGAAGTTTTCCTTTCCACCACATAAAAATTGGGGTGTGAGTACCGCCAGGATAGGTCTGACTCTTATAGCCTTTTTGCGCCCCGTTCAGCGGCAGAGGACCATCGATAACCGCACCATTATCGGAGGTAAAGAGAATAATTGTATTGTCATACTGTCCGTTTTTCTTCAGTTGTTCGAGAATGCGTTTTACACCCTGATCAACAGAATAAACGGAAGCGTAGTAGTTATCTGCTGTTTGACTACCGGTATTAAATTGCTTCTGATATTGATCCGGTGCAGGATTATCATTTGGCAGGTGCGGAGCATTATAAGCCAGGTAAAGCATAAAAGGCTGGTCAAGTGTTTTGGCACGATCAACAACGCCAATTGCCTCATCGGTTAACTGATCGCTGATATAACCTTTTGCGGGGACACGTTCACGATTTTTGAACAGTGAAGGGGAGTTGTAATATGCCGTTCCTGCAGCGTGGAATCCCATAAAGTAATCAAAGCCACGGTTTTGAGGTTGCCATTCTTCCGCAGAAAATGTGGTGAAGTTGTCATGATAGTCACGCGTTTGTTTATCTTCCGGTACCGGCACATTACTGATTTTTGACAAGTGCCATTTACCTACTGCTGCAGTGTAATAACCATGATTCTGGAATAATTCAGGCAAGAAAGTTTCTGTTAGCGGAATACCATCCTGAGCATCGGTATTGGAATAGACACCAAAGCGGGCGGGAGCTCGACCGGTCATTATTGCGGCGCGGGAGGGGCCGGAAACACCGTGTGCCACATAGCCGTTAGTAAAACGTACGCCTTCATCCATTAATGAAAGGAGCGTCGGCGTTGATTTTTGTGCAGCTTCAATGGCTTTATCTATCCCTATTTTGTAGGTATCGACAACTTCACGATTTTCCATTGTTTTTGGGTCAAAAGATCCCTTATCAAAAGGAAGTTGTCCATAACCAAGATCATCCATGGTCAGTACGATAATATTTGGCTTTCCTTTGGTACTGTATTCTGTCGGCGTAAAGTCTGAGAAAGCAACGTTTGTTTTGGTTGCTTTCAGCTTTACATCATCTGCCGCATGAGCAGCAAATGCAGCCATACCAGATGCCAGTATCAAAGATATCGAGGTACTTACGACACTTTTCTTTAATGCAGACTTCATAAATGTTCCTCTTCTTATTGTACTTAATTCCAAAGTAATTTTACGAAGAGAAATAAGTGGATGTAAGTGAAGTTAGTCACATAAAGAGATAGCAGATTTAGCTAAAAAAAGGGAAAAAACAGTCCATAAAGCGTTGACATTACTTTCTGTTCTATTAAGTAATTTCTCGCCGATAAACAACTAATTTATTGATATTTAATAAATTATTGCATTTTACTGACAAAATGCAGAATTGAGATCATAAATAATCATGCAACAGGTTATGCAAGTGCATAAATATGTGATGGATGTCACTTATTTATTTCAATAAATATATCGCCTAAAAACAACGCGGGGCAGGGAATGGCTGCCCCATTTAATTCTTACGCAGCGTGTGTGGTTGACTACTCGTTAGCAAATAATCAAATAGCTAAAGCATTCATCGTGTTGCCCGTATTCATACCCGTGTGACTTTGACAACGGTACTCCTTAGAAACTCTCTTCGGACTGTTGCCGAAATGTTTGCGGAACGCATAAATAAAATAAGATGTACTGGCATAACCACATTGTTCGGCAATTTTATTGACTGAACCTTCTACGCGTATCAAATTTTTTGCGTGCTGCATTCTTGCATCTAAAAGAATCTGTGAGAATGTCGTTTGCTCTTGCTTAAGTTTTTTCTTCAACAGGCTTTCACTGATGTACAGGCAGTCACAAATATCTTTCAGCTTCCATGGGTGCGCCAGCTTCATGTTGACAATATTTCTCACTTTCCCAGAAACGGATAGCACACCGTTAGTTAATAGTGTAATGAAACCTTTGCATGCGGCAAAAATAGACAGGCAAGAAAAAAGCAAAAGTTCTGAAAAATTATGATGATTGCGTTCTTCCGAGTTGAGATAAGCAATCATTTCATTAAGCAATCCAGTCGGTACATTTGAAGCACGTAAAAACTTCGCAGGAACAGGCACCGTCACTGTCTGGATGTTAGTGCATTGTAGATATTTTTTAATGGTATTTTCATTAAATCCGATTTCTTTAAAATGCCGCTCATAAGGTTCAAAATTTGTACGAACAGCGTTATCTACCATCAGGATCTCGCCGTCAGAGAAGGCGTAATCTTTATCTAAAATGTTAGCGTTGAAAGCATGATGAATAAATATAACAGAACAAACGAGCGACATTTTATCTCCTTAAAACAATAAAGTTTTATCGATACTTTTTTAACATTTCACATTTATAATTTGCTGTTTATTTTCAGTCTTGCAAACTATTGATAATGAAATGTGTAAGATCTCTTGCAATGCGACCCATTTCTGAAATACTCAGCTGATCAATTGCCGAAAAAATGGCTATCAACGTAAGTGTCAGTAATAAGACAACCACAATTACAGACATGATTTCTTTATAGTTGTCTCTTTGCGTGATTTTGTTTTTCACTGTGGTCGCATGCATTTCAAATATGTTTATTTAGCGGATAACCTTAAAAATCGTTAATCAGTATGCTTAATATAACAGGCTGGAGAAAAGAGGAAATAGGACTGGTGCTTCAGTACTGAGCGGAGTTTCTTACAGCTGTAGGCAGAAGTTTATATCTTATAGTATGTAGTTTAATTTAATCCATGTGAGCAAATTGCGCGATAATAGTCAATGAGGAATTCTTCTGCTGTGCGGATGACAGCAGAAGAAATGAGAAGAGGCATTAATTTGATGGTTCTAATTCAACCGGAATACTTTTATAGCCAGGAATGCCACTTAATGGATCGTGGTTATCAAGTGTTAGCATGTGATTCGATTCTGGAAAATAGGTCACCAGTGAGCGGTCAGCCATAGGGTAAATGACCACTTTTAATCTATCCATGCGGCGTGAGCTGCGCTTACCGTCTGGCGTAAGCGCAATAAGATTAACTCTTTCGCCGTTTTTTACACGGCAAATTTTAGCTTGTTTAGCACTCATAAAGACCACATCTCGTTGACCGAATACCCCTCGATAGCGATCATCCATACCATAAATCGTCGTGTTGTACTGATCGTGGCTGCGTACTGTCGCCATGACCAGCTTACTGTTAAACGCTGAAGAGGGATCTTCTAACAGCCCTTTGCTGGTAATGAAATTAGCCTTACCTGACGGCGTCATCCAGCGCCTTTCAGCAGCTGCATTTATCAGGTGAAAACCACCGGGATGACGGATGCGCTGGTTATAGTCGGCGAACTCTGGCAGCACAGCTTCAATGTCATTGCGAATGCGATCATAATCTTCCACCAGATACTCCCAGGCTACCACGCTCTGGGGTAGTGCTGCCTGCGCGATTCCCGCGACCACTGCACACTCTGATTTCAGCATTACACCGGCGGGTTTTAACACGCCACGCGAGGCATGAATCATCGACATTGAATCCTCAACGGTTACCGCCTGCGCACCGCTTTTTTGCATATCAATCTCGCTACGCCCCAGAACCGGCAGAATATAGCTATGCCGTGCGGTCAGCAGATGAGAGCGGTTAAGCTTAGTGGCTACGTGTACCGCCAAATCTAATTGCGTTAACGGTACAGCGCTCGCTTCCCGATCTGGCATTGCCAGTGCAAAGTTGCCCCCCATGCAGATCAATGCTCGAGCCTGCCCCGTACATATTGCTTGCATGCTGGCAATTGCAGCATGTCCAGGTGCATGAGGTGGGGTGAAGCCATAGCGCTCACCCAGGCGAGCCAGAAACTCTGCAGACGGTTTCTCGGTGATACCGACGGTTCGGTCGCCCTGTACATTAGAGTGACCACGTAGTGGGCAGATACCCGCACCAGGCTTGCCAATGTTACCTTTCATCAACAGCAAATTGACCAGTTGCTGTACGTTCTGGGTACCATGTTCGTGCTGAGTGATCCCCATTCCGTAACAGATAATGGTGCGTTCGGCAGCGGCATATGCGTCAGCCAGTTCGGCGATTTGTGTCTGACTTAGTCCAGAAATACGTTCGATATCTTTCCACTCGGAATTGAGAACGTCACGGCGTAGCTCGTCAAAGCCGACGGTATGCGTTTGAATAAATTCGTCATCAAGCAATGAGGGCCGACCTGCGGCACTTGCAGCATCATCGCGCTCAATTAACAGGCGCATCATCCCCTTGAGCAACGCCATATCGCCACCAATGCGCACGTTGTAGTAGGCACTGGCCAACTGAGTCTCAGAGTTCGTCAGCATTTCAAACGGGTTTTGCGGTGCGGTAAATCGCTCCAGGCCACGTTCCTGTAGAGGATTGATGGCGATCATTTTCGCTCCCCGTTTCACTAAAGCGCGCAACGAAGTCAGCATGCGAGGGTGGTTTGTACCAGGGTTATGCCCAATGCAAATGACTAAATCGCACTTCTCAAAGTCTTCCAGCAACACGGTCCCTTTACCTACACCGATACTCGCTGCCAAACCCACGCTTGTCGGTTCATGGCACATGTTGGAGCAGTCGGGAAAGTTATTGCTCCCGTATTCACGGGCAAAAAGCTGATAAAGAAAGGCAGCTTCATTGGAAGTGCGGCCCGAAGTATAGAATTCAACCTGATTGGGATCACTATAGCTTTGAAGGCGTGCGCCAATTTCGTCGAAAGCTTGTTGCCAGCTTAATGGCTTGTAACAGTCGCTGACGGCATCATATTTCAAAGGCTGAGTGAGACGTCCCGCAGCCTCAAGCTCGTGATCTCCCCAGGTAAGTAATGATTGAACCGTATTCTCAGCAAAGAAAGAGGCATTTACCTGCTTATCCGTGACTTCCCAGGCGATTGCTTTTGCGCCGTTTTCACAAATGTCGAATGACGCACTGTGCTTAGGATCTGGCCATGCACAACCCGGACAGTCAAAGCCCTCTGGCTTATTCATGTCAAACATGGCAATAACATCCTGGCGTATATCCATCTGCTTACGTACTGCATTCGCTACGGATTTGACAGCACCCCAACCACCTGCAGCACCCTGGTAGGATTCAATTTTTTTCTTCATCTACTTATCCTGTGTGGAAATGAATTATTAGGATTTGTAATAGCGATGATGCACAGTACATACAAAGGGATTATCGCCAACATGGATATATAAGAGTAGGGGACTACTCTCTTTCTATTTTTAATCTATTATCGTTAAACAATAGATTAAATACGATAAGTTAAGCATCATCTCTCATAGTGTTTAAATTAACATATTTTTCAATATAAAAAATAAGACTCTGGCTTCAATTGTGCGCGGATTTTCTTACAGGTGTAGGCTAATAGCCTTCACAAAATAATTATCCGCGCAATTTTCGTGAATGGAGCGCATAGACTAAGGTCAAAATCACAATTATTCATAGATAAAAGTGACACCAATGACTGACTGGACGGTTCCGGCTGAAACCTTGTTTCCTGTTTGTCCATAGGTTGCGCTTAAACCCAGAGGTACTTTGCTTTTATTTACTGTCCCCAGGGAGACATTTTCTCCCGTAGCCAGTATTTTTCCATTACGCATTAGAGTGACACCCACTCCCGATGCTTTTGTTGCATCAGGTGCTGTGTTAGCAAACACTTGTCGGCTACTGTCAGTGGTGGCACCCGAAAGATAAAATGAGAGCTTTTGTTCGCTTGAGCAATATACGCCAAGGGGTATTTCTGCGCTTCCAGGAAAGTCCGGGAGATCCACGGTGACATTACGACTATCAACGGTGCAGCCGCCTGTTGGCATAACAACATTGTTATTTGAAATAATATTCCACGTAAAATTACGCGGATTTCCGCTTCCTAATGTTGCAATTTTATACATATGATTACGGGCAATGACTTCCCCCGCTTTTATGACAACTCCACCGGCCGCCCCAACTGGGGTAATATAGAGTTTTAACGGTAATGGCATCGGTGTCTTATCACCAATATCCAATACGTTGGTATTTGTCGTCAACGGGAAGGGGTAGGTCACATTATTCCAGTACAGCGATCCTTTATATGACTGTAGGGAGCCTGCGAAAGCTGAGCCTTGTACCAGGTTTATATGATCAGTGTCGTACCAGCCGCCGTAATCATTCCAGCAACTTATATGCTGAGACAAGTCTACAACCAGATTCTGGCCCGGCTGTATTACAGGGTCGAGATTAACATAAACAGAGGTTGTACCTGCTCCAATACTTGACCCGCCATCGACATTATAACTGAAGGCAAAAACTTTGCCTGCCATTAATAGAAGATAAATACCGAACAGGACCTTTATACTGATTGTTTTACCCATGATATATCCTAAGGTTAAAAATTGATTTAAAAAGAAGGCTAAGAAAATCGAATCGACGTTATTGCCAGGTGTAGATCACATTGATTAGCGCCTCGATCGTTCCCTGGCTTGCGTTTCCATTCACCGTGATAGCTCTTGCCTTAAGTGGAAACTGTGCATTACGAGTGATCTCATCAACAATAACCGTTTTGCTATCGCCATTTTTTAACGCAGCATCCTGGTCATCCCTCAGCTCTATCTGAATATTTTCGGCAGTACCTTCATTTTTGTAATAACCCGTATTGTCAGTTGAACCTGTCACGATTGCCGTCACTGCACTTGTTTCAACCGGACAATCGGTTAATGACAAAGTAATATTGTGCCAGCCAGATGCAGAACCAGGTTGTTGCAGATTGCGCGTATAAAGATCCCCGAGATTAACGTTAGCTTCTTTGGTTTGAATAGTGCAGGGTTTAGCGACTACCCGACCATTAACAGTGATAGTGACATCGGCGGCCTGGAGAGTTGCTGTGAATAACGCGCAAAACGTAGCTAACAGGAACCTCTTGTGAAGTCTTTTCATATCTGACTCTGATTATTGAAATTCAAGGGTAAAGGTTGCCGAAGCCCTCACCAGTCCCGGATTGACGGACTTCTGAGTTGACTTCAGACGAGCGGAGTAAGGCAAAATATTGTTCTGTTCTGGTACCAGTGGGATCCACTGCATCCCGGCATGAAGATCATTCAGTTTCACCGGACGCATATTTGCGTCCAATATTTCTATACCCAAACCGGAGGCCGTATTGATCTTACCCACCAATAGTGGACACAGGACTAAGTGAGTAAACTCTCAACCAGAGGTGACTCATGACACAACCAGTATCAATCAGCAAGAAGCCCCGTAAACAACATACGCCTGAATTTCGTAACGAAGCCCTGAAACTCGCTGAACGCATCGGTGTGGCCGCCGCAGCCCGTGAACTCAGCCTGTATGAATCTCAGCTTTATGCCTGGCGCAGTAAACAGCAGCAACAAATGAGTTCGTCAGAGCGCGAAAGCGAACTGGCCGCTGAAAATGTCCGCCTTAAACGACAACTGGCGGAGCAGTCTGAGGAACTGGCCATCCTCCAAAAGGCCGCGACATACTTCGCGAAGCGCCTGAAATGAAGTATGTCTTTATTGAAAAACATCAGGCTGAGTTCAGCATCAAAGCAATGTGCCGCGTGCTCCGGGTGGCCCGCAGCGGCTGGTATACGTGGTGTCAGCGGCGGACAAGGATAAGCACGCGTCAGCAGTTCCGCCAACACTGCGACAGCGTTGTCCTCGCGGCTTTTACCCGGTCAAAACAGCGTTACGGTGCCCCACGCCTGACGGATGAACTGCGTGCTCAGGGTTACCCCTTTAACGTAAAAACCGTGGCGGCAAGCCTGCGCCGTCAGGGACTGAGGGCAAAGGCCTCCCGGAAGTTCAGCCCGGTCAGCTACCGCGCACACGGCCTGCCTGTGTCAGAAAATCTGTTGGAGCAGGATTTTTACGCCAGTGGCCCGAACCAGAAGTGGGCAGGAGACATCACGTACTTACGTACAGATGAAGGCTGGCTGTATCTGGCAGTGGTCATTGACCTGTGGTCACGTGCCGTTATTGGCTGGTCAATGTCGCCACGCATGACGGCGCAACTGGCCTGCGATGCCCTGCAGATGGCGCTGTGGCGGCGTAAGAGGCCCCGGAACGTTATCGTTCACACGGACCGTGGAGGCCAGTACTGTTCAGCAGATTATCAGGCGCAACTGAAGCGGCATAATCTGCGTGGAAGTATGAGCGCAAAAGGTTGCTGCTACGATAATGCCTGCGTGGAAAGCTTCTTTCATTCGCTGAAAGTGGAATGTATCCATGGAGAACACTTTATCAGCCGGGAAATAATGCGGGCAACGGTGTTTAATTATATCGAATGTGATTACAATCGCTGGCGACGGCACAGTTGGTGTGGCGGTCTCGGTCCGGAACAATTTGAAAACCAGAACCTCGCTTAGAGCAGTGTCCATATTACGAGGGTAGGATCAGAGTGCTATCTTCCGTGGCGTAAATCTAACGCATCCAGAGCTTCGAGGGTCGCAATAACAGACTCAACATGCTCTGCGTCAAAGTCATCGCGATTTTCCTCTTCGTGTGTTCCCTTGTACCAACTATCATTTCGATAACTAAAAAACAGAGAGTACTGAACTTCATTAAAGAGTTGCATCCGGGACTGGCTGACATTATATTTATATACGTCTAGCATATAGGAGTGCGCGCTGTTAATCTCATTTTAATGAGATATAGCAGTGCTTAAAGGGAGAGGGCGGAGTTCGGCTTTGCCCTCTCTTTTTCATGACTCCATTTAGCTTCAAATACTTGTTAAAATTCATTGCGTTACTGCAAGGGATTGATTAATAATTCCAATTAATGTATTTATTTTTTCATTTATCTTGATGTGTTTTTTCTCTTGTTCAAGAGAAAGCTTCCTGAATTCATTTTCCCTGCTCGGCACAGCAACTATCAATTCTTCATAAATCTCCTTTGCTCCTGATACTTTCGCCAACTCACTGCTGTATTTTTCAATAAGAGACTTTATTTGGATATTTACATTTCTGTGTTCATGGTTGGTAGCACTTGAAACAAGTTGACAGGAAGACTTTGGGGTTGCCTCAATTAATTCCACGCATTCTGTTGCGATATTAAATTCTGATGTGACTGAGTATAAATATTGATACACGCCTGTTTTTCTTACTTTGTTTAATAATCCTTTTCTAACCAGGGATTGAATTTGGTTATAAGCAAAAGCTTTTGCCTTTAAATAATTTTTCGGAAGTGAAAATCGCTCGATAAGAATTTTTGCTACTTCGTTACTGGTGAAGTTATCTTTGCCAATTAAGATGATTGCAGAAAATATGTACGACTCAGGGTTGGTTACTCGACTATTCATATGACAAAACAAGGCTGTTAACTTAGGATTGCTAAGTATACAACAATGACAGATACTTAGACAATCTAAGCATTCGAGGCCAATAAAGATGAATCAGTGTCTGAAAAAAATCCAATACCAGAACGACTTAAGGAAGCGAGATGCAGGGCGGGTTTATCACAGCGCTCTCTGGGTCTCCTTGTTGGCTTTGATCCCGCATCGGCTAGCAGTCGTATGAATCATTATGAGAAAGGACGCCATGTCCCCGATATTGATACGCTTCGACGAATGGCGGCAGAGTTAAACGTACCGTTGAACTATTTTTTTTGTGATGATCAGACAACAGCAGAACTTGCATTACTCATCTCCCGAATGACAGAGGAAGAGCGAAGTAACCTTATCGAAGCACTAAAAACGTCTTCAGGTGTAAAATATGCTGACAAAAAATGATGTTATACAAAAGGCTATTGATCTTTTTGAAGGTAACGAAAGTGCAGCATTAAACTGGTGCAATGAACCAAACAGAGCATTACAGTGGAAAATGCCCTCTGAAATAATGGACTCAGAAGAGGGGGTACTGAAAGTTGCCATGCTCATTTTTCGAATAGAGCAAGGCGTTTATTCATGACTTTGTTGTACAAATATAGCGCTATACCTATCATTGATTTTTTTTCCTTTCGTGTAGCTCCATGATCAAGTGCGGAGCAAGAAGGCTTTCTACCGGTATAACCGTATTGATTTTTACCGCTTTGACAATTTCAATTAATGACAAGGTATTCTGTGCTAGGGAAGGTGCGAATAAGCGGGGAAATTCTTCTCGGCTGACTCAGTCATTTCATTTCTTCATGTTTGAGCCGATTTTTTCTCCCGTAAATGCCTTGAATCAGCCTATTTAGACCGTTTCTTCGCCATTTAAGGCGTTATCCACAGTTTTTAGTGAGATCTCTCCCACTGACGTATCATTTGGTCCGCCCGAAACAGGTTGGCCAGCGTGAATAACATCGCCAGTTGGTTATCGTTTTCAGCAACCCCTTGTATCTGGCTTTCACGAAGCCGAACTGTCGCTTGATGATGCGAAATGGGTGCTCCACCCTGGCCCGGATGCTGGCTTTCATGTATTCGATGTTGATGGCCGTTTTGTTCTTGCGTGGATGCTGTTTCAAGGTTCTTACCTTGCCGGGGCGCTCGGCGATCAGCCAGTCCACATCCACCTCGGCCAGCTCCTCGCGCTGTGGCGCCCCTTGGTAGCCGGCATCGGCTGAGACAAATTGCTCCTCTCCATGCAGCAGATTACCCAGCTGATTGAGGTCATGCTCGTTGGCCGCGGTGGTGACTAGGCTGTGGGTCAGGCCACTCTTGGCATCGACACCAATGTGGGCCTTCATGCCAAAGTGCCACTGATTGCCTTTCTTGGTCTGATGCATCTCCGGATCGCGTTGCTGCTCTTTGTTCTTGGTCGAGCTGGGTGCCTCAATGATGGTGGCATCGACCAAGGTGCCTTGAGTCATCATGACGCCTGCTTCGGCCAGCCAGCGATTGATGGTCTTGAACAATTGGCGGGCCAGTTGATGCTGCTCCAGCAGGTGGCGGAAATTCATGATGGTGGTGCGGTCCGGCAAGGCGCTATCCAGGGATAACCGGGCAAACAGACGCATGGAGGCGATTTCGTACAGAGCATCTTCCATCGCGCCATCGCTCAGGTTGTACCAATGCTGCATGCAGTGAATGCGTAGCATGGTTTCCAGCGGATAAGGTCGCCGGCCATTACCAGCCTTGGGGTAAAACGGCTCGATGACTTCCACCATGTTTTGCCATGGCAGAATCTGCTCCATGCGGGACAAGAAAATCTCTTTTCTGGTCTGACGGCGCTTACTGCTGAATTCACTGTCGGCGAAGGTAAGTTGATGACTCATAATGAACCCTGTTCCATGGCTCCAGATGACAAACATGATCTCATATCAGGGACTTGTTCGCACCTTCCCTAATTCTGTATGCAGATAGCGTTGATCCGATGAAAAACTTCACAATGCAGGCGAAGTTGTATGATCTGGGTGTAGTCGCATCCGATATCAGACCGTGGGTGAGCAATGATAATCCGTACTCAGAATCATTCTACAGAATGCTGCAATACTGCCCTCAATGGCCGCGCAATGGGTTCGGTTGCGTGGTACAACATCCAGCATCGCCTTACCGGAATAAGGTATGTAACACCGGATGAATAACATCGAGGGGAGAATATAGGGATCCTCGCCCGCCGTAAAATTATCTACGAAACAGCGAGAAAACGAATCCGGATCGCTGGTCACAACAAACTCGAAACTGGTCACAGATAGAAACTGTATCGCTAAACCCGAAAAAAGAACGCTGGGTAGTATGAACATACGACAACTTCTTTGAAAGTTACCGGTCTGTCTTTCTCAGTAATAAAAATTATATCTTCGTGATTGTGTATTAATTGATCATTGTCAATAACACTCTTATAACCCAATGTAATGTCATATATCAGGAAGCTATTTCAGAGGTTATGGGAATTACATGAAAACAATAATTAATGAGCTATTACAACAGGACCTGTCCCGCAGACAGGTTATTGTGAACACAACCAAAATTAGTGCTGCGGTTGCAGCATCAAGCACACTGCCCCTGCCGTTTACTCTCAATGCAGCTGATACTGCATTGGTTTCGGGGAAGGAGGGGGTTGAAATCATAAGACATAGTGCCTGCTTAGTAAACTGTGGCAGCCGCTGTGCACTGAAAGTCATAGTTAAAGATGATCGGATTGTGCGAATTGAACCGGAAGATGCTAAGGATGATTCGGTATTCGGTGAACACCAAATCCGTCCCTGTCTGCGAGGTCGTTCCAGCCGCTGGCGAGTTTACAGCCCTGACCGGATTAAATATCCGATGAAACGTGTTGGTAAACGCGGAGAAGGGAAATTTAAACGTATTTCATGGGATGAGGCCACAGCCTTTATTGCCGCTGAATTAAAGCGCGTTTCTGAAAAATATGGAAATGAAGCAATCTATTTTAATTATCAATCTGGCGCGTATTATCATAACCAAGGAACACCCGCATGGAAAAGGTTATTGAACCTGAATGGCGGTTTTCTGCAGTATTACAATAATTACTCAAACGCTCAAAACTTTACCGCCACATCTTACACGTATGGTGCTACAGGAGTACAGTTTGCCAGTCATTTTAGCCAGATTGCGCATTCTGATCTTGTGGTTTTTTTTGGTCTGAATTTATCTGAGACTCGGATGTCCGGTGGTGGGCAAGTTGAAGAACTGCGCCGTGCGCTGGAAATATCAGGCGCCCGGGTGATTATCATCGATCCGCGCTATACAGACTCTGTTGTTACAGAACATGCTGAATGGTTACCAATTCGCCCTACAACCGATGCTGCACTGGTAGCAGCTATTGCACACACGTTGATAAAAGAAAATCTGATCGACGAAGAACGAGTCAATACTTATTGTGTCGGTTATGATCGTAGCACCCTTCCGGAAACGGCGAAACCAAATGCCAGTTATAAAGACTATGTTCTGGGTAACGGTGATGACGGCGTCGAAAAAACACCTGAATGGGCGGCAGATATCTGTGGCATCCCGGCTATTCGTATTCGCCAGTTGGCACGTGAAATGGCCGAAGCTCGGGCCTGTTTCATTGCCCAGGGATGGGGGCCACAGCGTCATGCAAATGGTGAACAGACTTCCAGAGCGGTTCAGATACTTCCTGCCCTGACGGGTCATTTTGGATTGCCAGGAACCAACAATGGGAACTGGACATACGGAACACCTTATGGTGTTCCTGCTCTGCCGATTGGTGAAAATCCCGTTAAGGTGTCAATCCCCTGCTATCTGTGGACAGATGCGATTCAAAGTCCGGAAAAAATGACAGCCACCACTATGGGGGTTAAAGGCGCGGATAAACTGAAAACCGGTATTAAACTGTTCTTCAACCAGGCCGGGAATGCACTTCTGAATCAACATGGAAATATCAATCGTACACGCAAAATACTTGAAGATGACAGCCTGTGCGAAACTATCGTGGTTATTGATAATCATATGACTGCCAGTGCCCGCTTTGCCGATATCCTTCTTCCAGAAACTAGCTACTTAGAAGCCGAGGATCTGGTGGACAGTTCCTATGCAGCCGGTTCTCACCATTACATGATTGCAATGCAAAAAACGATCACACCGATGTGGGAAGTACGCAGTACCTATGATATCTGTGCAGATATTGCGGGGCATCTTGGGGTAAGAGAGCGTTTTACTGAGGGGCGTACTCAGGCAGAGTGGATGGCGAAGCATTACGGACAAGTTAAAGAGAAGCGATCATATCTGCCTGAATGGGAAGTTGCAATGAATATGGGGGTTATCGATCAGCAAGGTACTCGTGATGAGGACAGTATTATCCTTGCTGATTTCCGCCATGATCCGGTTGCCAGTCCACTGACGACACCTTCCGGGAAGATTGAGATTTACTCGCACACTCTGGCGGAACTGGCTAAAGCCTGGACACTACCGGAAGGAGATCGCATTCCGGCTGTTCCTGAATTTTGTATAGTGACAGAGTCCCATCTGAACAAGAGTCTGACAGCAAAGTATCCGCTACAGATGAGCGGTTTTCACACCAAAGGTCACACGCACTCAACATATGCCAGTGTGCTGATGCTGCATGAAGCGGTACCGGATGAAGTCTGGATCAACCCGATAGACGCCAGCGTGCGTCAGTTGAAATCAGGCGATATGGTCCATGTATTCAACGATCGCGGTGTGGTGGAGATCCCCTGCAAGGTGACACAGCGCATCCTGCCGGGCGTGGTGGCAATGCCGCAAGGCGCGTGGACCCGACTGGACAGCAACGGTGTGGACGTGGGTGGATGTATTAACACATTGACCAGCCACCTGCCGTCGCCGCTGGCGAAAGGGAACCCGCAACATACCAACCTGGTTGAAATCAAACGCGCTTAGGGAGTGATCCGCAATGAAACAGTATGGCTTTTATGTTGACTCCTCGCGTTGCTCAGGCTGCAAAACTTGCCAGGTCAGTTGCAAGGATAATAAAGATCTGGACGTGGGCCCGAAATTCCGTCGGGTATATGAATATGGTGGCGGAAGTTGGGCGAAAGAAGGAGAAAGCTGGCACAACGACACTTTTACCTACTACCTCTCTATTGCCTGTAACCACTGTGATGAACCGGTTTGTGTCTCCGGATGTCCTACCGGAGCGATGCACAAACGTGAAGAGGACGGACTGGTGCTGGTCGATGACAATATTTGTGTCGGATGCCGTTATTGCGAAATGCGCTGCCCGTATGGCGCGCCACAATTTGATGCTCAGGCCAAAGTGATGCGTAAGTGCGATGGTTGCCTTGATCGACTGGAGAAAAATCTGCGACCAATTTGCGTGGACTCTTGTCCACAGCGCGCGCTGGATTTCGGGCCGATCGATGAGTTACGGAAGAAGTATGGCACTGAGAATGAAATCGCGCCGCTGCCCGCCGCGTCGTTTACTCATCCTAACCTTATTATTAAACCCCATCCGAAGGCCCGCCCGACGGGAGACAAGGAAGGGGCCATCATGAACATGAGTGAGGTGCGCAATGCATGAGTTACCTCTGGTCTTTTTTACCGTCTTTACTCAGAGCGCAGTTGGCGCGTTTATTCTGTTGCTGATTGGCGGCACCCTGGGGCAGATTGACAGGCAGCGTATGGCCGTTGGTCTTTTCTCCGCGATGTGTCTGTTTGGCGTTGGGGTGTTGCTGGGCATTTTCCATGTAGGCCAGCCTTTACGAGCATTGAATATGTTGCTGCGAGTGGGCCATTCACCGATGAGCAACGAAATCGTGTTATCGGCAGTGTTTGCGACACTTGGCGGGCTGGGCGCACTGGGGTTGCTTCTCAATCGTGGAGCGGCTTCGTTATGTAAAGGACTGGTGTGGCTGGCGGCCGCGGTGGGGGTGGTTTTTATCTTCGCCATCCCGCAAATCTATCAGTTGCCGACGGTGGTCACCTGGCGGACATCTTACACTACGGTGATGATGGTACTGACTCCGATGATCGGAGGTGGCATTCTGGCCGGACTGTTTGGTCTGCGCCTGGGGTTGCTGGTGAGTGTGCTGGCGATTCTGGTCAGCTTCTGCCTGCGTCCAGGCTATATTTTGACGCTTATGGATGCTGATGGGGTGCTAACTGCGGCTCAATCCAGTTGGTTCACTGCTCAGGTTGTACTGCTAGCTGTCGGCATTGTCGGTGTGGTGGCCTGGGTACGACTCAAAACTAATGTGGCCGTTCTGGCGACCACGTCACTGGTGGTTATCGCTGCGGAACTGGTGGGTAGGATCGCATTCTACAACCTGTGGACGTTGCCGATGTAATCTGTGAGCGGCTGTAGCCGCTCTGTTTTCAGGAGAACTCAGGATGTCCCCCAATATTGTATTACCGAGGATCCTCGGTGCACTGTTTTACTACTCTCCGGAACGACCAGAGGTGAAAGCACTTTTCGATTGTCTGCCCACTCTGTCGGAGCTGTACCCATGGAGCGACCCTGCGGGAACAGCTTCACTGTGCGCAGACTGGCCGTTTCCCGATAATGACGAACTGGCATGGCAATTCTCCGTGCTGTTTGAAGGGCAGGGCGAGATGCCCGTGCCACCCTGGGGATCTGTCTGGCTGGAACGCGATAACCTGCTAATGGGCAATACCACCGCTAAGTACCGGGCGTTTCTGCAGTCTCAGGGAATGACTTTTAATTCGGGTCAAAATGAGCCGGAAGATCAGTTTGGGCTGATGTTGTTAGCCTGCAGTGCGATACTTGATGCTGGAAAAGATGCGGCAGTTAATCAGCTGTTAGAGGTTTATTTGTTACCGTGGGGATATCGCTATCTTGAACGTCTGCAGGGCAACAGGGTGAGTCCGTTCTATGCTCGCCTTGCCGCCGTGACCACGCGCTATTTGCAGGATTTGCAACAGCAACGGGCGTTGCAACCTGCGGTGAAGCGGCTGTATTTCGGATGAACAAATCAGAGAAATATTATCATGAATTGATGGCTCACCGGCACGTCAGTCGGCGCGGACTGTTTCGTGCGTTTGTCAGCGCGGCAAAGCACACAACGCCAGAAGTACTGTCTACCCGGCTGGGACATTCGTTGCCGCCAGGGGCGGTTCCTGATGCGGAGTTCATAACCCAGTGTACCCAATGTAGTCAGTGCATTGATGTCTGCCCAATGGGAGTCCTGTCCAGACATGAAGACGGTTACCCGCAACTGATGATTGAATATGCCAGTTGTGATGGCTGTGGTTTGTGTATCGCAGCATGTTCGAGTGACGCGCTACGCGTGCAGTCTCGTTTTGATACCGGACTGCGCCCGGTGTTCTGTAACTCTGCCTGTGTGAATCCTGTCAGACAGTGTAAACAGTGCGTGGATGTATGCCCACGACAGGCTTGCTTTATTAATGAGTCTGGACGGATGTCGGCTGACAACGAACGCTGTGATGGTTGTGGCGAATGCGTTGTCCAGTGCCCTCACAATGCTGTGACACTATATTAATGAGTCAGGGTGTCATGAAGAGAGGAAACGAGGTATTAACAGGCTATTTATATCCCTGATATTATTTTTCAGGCGACAATGTACATGCAGAGCCGTCCAGCGCGATAGAGAGTCTCCGAAAATCGGTTCAACATGCTAAATAATCCGGTATAAAGGTCGCATTGTTTAAACTGCGACCTTTTGGACGATCAGGCTGAAATTTTCAGGGATTTACTATTTCAGTGCTTTTCTTATTCTCTCTAATCCTTCTTGTATCACGGCGCGTGGACAGGCAAGATTAATCCGTATGTAACCCTCTCCATTGCTTACAAACATGTTCCCGCCTTCAAGCAGTATTCCCGTCTGGTTGGCGAAATAGAGAGAAAGCTGTTGTCTGTCTACCTGCGGTGGCAGGTATTTCTCAATATTTATCCATGCCAGATAAGTTGCATCGGGAATTTTAAAGTTTGCGTCAGGAAAGTGTTCCTGGGTAAATTTTTCTACCAGTCTGAAGTTATCATCAAGATAGTGTTTTAATTGTTCCAGCCACTCGTCGCACCGGGACCAGGCCGCTTTGGTCGCAGCCAGACTCAGTGGTGAAAGAAACTCATCATAAAGACGTAACCATTCTTTTCTGACCTTTTCATTTTTAATAAAAATATGGGACATCAGATTTCCGGCAAGATTAAAGGTTTTGCTTGGTGCCATACAGGTGATGATCTTATCAGTGTCTGGGAACAGTTTTGCCATCGGGATATGATTGATCCCATTTCTCAGTAAATCACAATGTATTTCGTCTGAAATGATCCAGACATTGTTTTTAAGGCACAACTGCCCCATTCTCATTAATTCTTGTTCTGACCAGACCTTCCCGGTTGGATTTTGCGGATTGGATAAAATGAACAGCTTAATATTTAGAGAAGGATCGGTTAGTTTTTTCTCCATATCGTTGAAGTCAATAATGTATTCATTGTCCTGTTTCAGCAAATCAGAACAGATCACTCGACGATAGCTATAGTCTCCAGCCTGCTTAAACGGCGTATAGGATGGTGTATTGATCAACACACTTTCATCCTGTTGTGTCAGTAACGGTACCAGACGGTTAAGTGCAGGAATAATGCCCGGTGAAAGCACGATCTCTGTGGTATCTATATTCCAGTCATAGCGTCTCTGGCACCAGTTGTGGAAAATATGATAGTACTCATCATCGTAAACTTTTGTGTAACCGAGTATTTTTTTATCAAGCCTCTCCTGAATCGCTGCAAGGATTTCCGGAGGTGTCGCAAAATCCATATCAGCGACCCACATTCTGACAAATTCATCGTCCTTAAAGTCAAAGCGGGCACTCTTGTCGGCCTTGAATATATATTGTCTCCACCCATCGTAGTTCAGGGCATCAGTATTTTTTCTGTTGATAATTTCATCAAAATTGTACTTCATAATTTAACCTTCTTTGGACATATATGTTTGTTTAAATGAATTTCAGGAACGGAGAAATACAGAGCAGGATGCCAGTAAAGATGATCAGATACAGAGAAAACCCTTTATATCGGTGAAGGGAGGGTACCTTGTAAACCAGATAAGCAGGGATTAAGCAACCAACAATGCCGAAAATGGGGCTGCAGATTGAGGTGAATAGCAGAACCGGCAGGTTCAGAACGATTGCCCCCCAGGCGATGGCAATAGTGAAAATGACAATACCAACATTAAGCGTTTTTTTATTGATTTTCTCTGAAGGTATAAAACGGGTCAATGCGTTCATCGCCAGTCCCTGTACAGCCTCTTTGAACCCGAGGTAAACGCCGAAGAAGGCAGTCATCAGGGCAAAGATATTCAATGCAACACCAACTGGCGTCACATACTTTGCTGCATCTCCTTCAATAAACTGTGCGGCAATAGCCAGTGCTGAAATATTTTGCTCGTAGGCTTTGACAGCTTCATCGTGACCGAGGGCGAAAGTGAATGATAATGCATAAAAGAAAACAACGATGAATAGTGTACCAAAAGCGATATTCATTGCTCTTAGCGCTTTATATCTTGCCACTTCTATAGATTTGTTTTTTGCACGATATGAAATTACCATCGGACTCAAAGACTGAATAAACAGGATTGATGTCAACGTAAATGGCAAGGTGATAATGGCGTTTTTGATTAAAATACTAAAAGAAGGGAATGAACCGATGTTTTTGGAGAGGTCCCACATGCTGACCATCATCAACCCCAGGATAAGCACTACCACCAGTTTTGATAACACCATGAAAGAGGAAATCCTGAACAAGAGCTCTTCACTACGTGAAGCAATAAGCACAAGAAATGTAATAAGAATTAGGCCATAGAAAGGGTTCTCTGATAAAAGACCCTCAGTTAAGCCAAACGTGTGTAAATACGACGCTGTATCGTTAGTCAACGCCGTAGGGTAGGCGAATATCCAGATGACCAGCATGAGAAAGTAGAGCAGACCGAGGAGCATTCCCCAGTTTTTTCCCAGATAGCCCTCGATGACACCGGGATAGTCTTTACACTCTCGTGAATCTGCCAGCGTATTGATAAACAATCTTTGAAACAGGTACATGGCCGGATAACCAATGATGGAAGAAAGCAGGAATACCCACAATCCAATAAGCCCCACCTGGACCGGTAAAAACACAATCCCGGCGCCGATAGCCATACCTATGCTTATGATAATCCATCCTACATCTGTACTGTCAAATCGGGTTAGTTTTTTCCACTCTTCTGGCGATAATGAGGCCCTGTCGATGTTCTGTTCCAATATGGTCATAGGTATATTCCTGTGTGAGGATATTTTATGGTAATTATTTACAGAGGTTTGCACTTCATAAATGATTCTACCCGGTAAGTATATTAATTATCTTTTTAAAATTAACTATTTTTACAATTTATGGCTTATCTTATTTCTTGTTTTTATTGATTTGGTTAATTTTATTTCATAAAATTACGAATATGATTGCTATCACAGGAGGTTGAACATGGTAAAGCTTGACAAAGTTGATATGCAGATTTTAAAGCTCTTGCAGGAAGATGGCAGGCTGAACAACGCTGAGATTGCCAAGCGTGTTTTTCTTTCCCCTCCAGCCTGCTGGAAACGGCTAAAGTTTTTAGAGCAGGAAGTGATAAAAAACTATCGGGCTTTTATCGAACCGAAAAGCCTTGGATACAATTTTTATGCATTCATGAATATTACATTAGATCTTCATTCCGAGGAGTGCATGCAATATTTTGAGGCAGAAATAATGAAGATTGATAATGTAATTGCCTGTCATAATATCTCCGGAAGATACGACTATCTTCTGCATCTTGTAGTAAAAGATATGGATGATTTTCACAACGTATCAATGATAAGGATACGAAAAATTGGGAATATAAAGGAGATGAATACCAGTTTCAGTATCAAGGAGATTAAATCTTTTAAGGGGTTACCTATAAAATAGATGTGTAGTGGTCAACAATAGTTGGCCACGGCTTTAGAGTTTTTCCAGAGCAATCGTTCTGATTCATTCCGCGTCAAACTACCGTTATATTGATGAGGTCTGAGCTGGCTGTAATATCCCGTTATGTAATTCGTTATCGCTGTGCTGGCTTCGCTAAAATTAGCGTATCCATTATCCGGCACCCATTCTGTTTTCAGACTTCTAAAAAAACGTTCCATCAGGGTGTTGAGGGGTTTGAGGGCCAATGGGACGGTAACGTACGCTAAGAAGGTAATTCTTTGTTTATATTAAAATTTAATGTTCTCAGCTCTCCCTGGGGTCCGCTTGGAAAACGGAAATTATCCCACGCTAAGACTGTTTTTTGTACAAAGCGGTATCGACTGTACGTAATGAGCGGTATTTTCCGGATCCCAGCTTAAGATTATTACGCCAGACGTAATCTCCACTCAGATTGATATGTTCCCAGCCCAGGGGAGAAAGATGAGAGACCAGTTGCTCATTTATCGGGATACCCTTTCGTTTTAGTGACTCAATAGCTCTTTCTATATATACCGTGTTCCACAACGTGATCGCTGCTGTCAGTAATGTCAGCCCGCTGGCGCGATAACTCTGATTCTCCAGCCCACGATCCCTTATTTCACCCAGACGGTGCAAAAAGACCGCTCGCGCAAGGGCATTACGGGCCTCACCCTTATTCAGCCCCGCCTGCACGCGTCGGCGCAGACCGGGATCACGGAACCAGTCCAGCATAAATAGTGTCCGTTCGATGCGGCCAATCTCTCTCAGCGCTTTGGCAAGTCCATTCTGTTTTGGGTAACTGGCTAACTTTTTCATCATCAGTGATGCGGTGACTGTCCCCTGCTTAATCGAGGTTGCCAGGCGCAATACCTCATCCCAGTGCGACTCAATGTCTTTGATATTCAGGCAGGTTGTTGATATGACAGACTGAAGCCCCGGATAGCGCTCGGCCTTTCCATGAATAAACAGCCGCTTGTCATGAAGATCACGGATCCTTGGCGCAAAAGCGAATCCCAGCAGGTGCATCAGGGCGAAAACATGTTCAGTGAAGCCTGCGGTATCGGTGTAATGCTCGGTAATTTCCAGATCGCTTTCATGGTACAGCAGGCCATCAAGCACGTGGGTTGAGTCGCGCACCCGGCTGATCACTTTGGCGTAGAACGGGCTGTATTGGTCTGAGATATGCGTATAAATCTGCACGCCCGGCTCCTGACCATATTTAAGATTGACCTGACCGGCATAACGTCCGTGACTGCCTACCCGAAAGTTCTGCCCGTCTGACGACGATGTTGTCCCGTCGCCCCAGAATGCGGCCAGAGGCCGCTCTTTCTGTGCGTTGACCAGCCCGGCCAGTGCCGCTGAATAAGTTTCATCCCTGATGTACCATGTCTGAATACCTTCGAGTGACGATCTTGTGGCCCCAGGGCAGGATTCCGCCATTTTTGTCAGCCCAAGGTTGATGCCGTCAGCCAGAATGGTGGTCAGCAACAGTCTTCCGTCTTTTGGTCTGACGTTATTATTTTTGAGGTGCGCGAAGTGACGCGTAAATCCCGTCCAGCTATCAACTTCTTCCAGTATCTCCGTAATTTTCGGATGGGGAAGCATGCCATAGACCAAATCTGCAAAGGGCGAAACACCTGAAGGAACGCTGTTCTCCAGTGGAGTGATTTTTACGCCTTTATCTGAGATATCTACATCGGGCAAATCACCGGCAAGCGCCATCGCGTTAACTTCTTCCAGCCGAGATGCAAGAAGAGTCATACGGGCCTGAAGGTATGCCTGGCTATCGGTCTGAACGGCCAACTGTAACTGGTCATTATGTCGGGATTTCTCAAACTCAGCAGTCGGGATGAGATAATCATCAAAATTTTTGTAGCGGCGCGATCCTTTTACCCAGATATCACCGGAACGTAATGCACCCTTGAGTTCATTCAGTACGCAAAACTCGTAGTACTTGCGGTCGATGCCTGAAGGCGTGAGCACCAGTTTTCGCCAGCTTTCAGGGATAAACCCTGTTGGCGCTGATGGCGGCACTTTACGAAGTTGTTTACGGTACATTTCCGTTATGGTGTCCAGCGCATCGCTGAGCGCCTGCGCCGCAGGTGTCGCCATGAACTGCAATGCTGACAGCATACGCGGGGCATATTTACGCAACGTACTGTATTTTTCGGTGATCAGATGAAGCGCGTCGAAATTGCCCTTACGGGAAAGAAACCGCGTTTCTTCCACGCTGTTGATGAATTCCTGCCAGGGAAGGACATCTTCTATTGCAGTCCAGGGATCTTCCCCGGATTCTCTGGCGTTAAGTAACGCCTGCCCGACGGTAACGTACTGCTTCAGCTTGCTCTGAATAAGCTTTCCCGTTTGCTGGAGCCGTTCGGCCTGCGTGCGTTTTGCCCTGCTGAACAGACTACCCAGGATACGCTCGTGCAGATCAATCACTTCGTCAGTCAGGGTGGCCCTGGCCTCTGTTATTATACAAACCAGCGTAGCGTAACGTCTGACATCGGTGAATTTTGCCAGGTCCCTGCTGCTCATTTTCCGGCCCTCACGCGCCAGTTTAAGCAACCTGTTCTGGTGAACGGAAAGTGCAATACCATCAGGCAACCCCAGCGCAGCGATGGAATTAAGCCGGTCGATATGTTGCAGCACATTTTTACCGTTTATTTTACCCGGAGGCTGTAGCAGCCATGCCAGACGGGAAGGTTGTTCACCCTCTGATATGAGCAGGCTGTCGAGTGCTGATTTATGCTGCTTTTCCAGTTGCGCGGTAAGTGTCGAAAATACCGATCTGTTAGCGAGCGTGACGACTTCGGCAAGCGTCCGTTCGATCACTTCAACAGAAGGGAAAATAACATTATTGTTATGTAGCCAGCTGAGCATTTCTTCCGCCAGCATAAATCCTTTGTCAGTTCGCATGGCATAGGGGTGCAGATGACGGATACAGTCTTTTTGCATTGACCGGCTGAACGGGGATAGTTCCAGGTAGCGATAAAGTTCGGTCAGATGTTCCCAGCGGGTTTGCTCTCTGGATGCATATTCCGGCCATAAATCAGGCTGAAGTTTCAGTCGGGAAGCAACCCTGGATACAACGCCATTGTGAGGAGCACTGCTTTTGTCCGGAATAAATCCAGGTCCACGCAGATAACAGAGTAATACAGCAAAGCCCAGGCGATTCGCTGGCCTTCGGTGCTTATTAATGAGCGCAATATCCGGTTCGTTCAGAAAACACATTCGGGTCAGAATAATTTCATCATCTGGTATAACCAGTAAGCGTTCCTGCTCTTCGCTGCTCAGTATCTGTCGCCGTGGCATAAATGCCTCCCTCGCGTATAGTTTTCATCTGTTATTTGTTCGCTGTGACCGAAACCGGTCGGTTTCGTACACCGCTTACAGCACATGTCCGAAACTTAGTGAAATTAATTTCGGACACACGTTATAATTCGGACACCTATTTCGTACGGAAAGTTTCCCATGTCACGTGTTTTTGCCTACTGCAGGGTCTCAACTCTGGAACAGACCACAGAAAACCAGCGTCGTGAAATTGAAGCGGCGGGTTTTGCCATCAGATCCCAACGACTTATTGAGGAGCATATCAGTGGCTCGGTTGCTGCCAGCGAACGCCCCGGATTTATCCGGTTGCTAGATCGCATGGAAAATGGGGATGTACTGATTGTCACCAAACTTGACCGTCTGGGTCGTAATGCGATGGATATCCGAAAAACAGTAGAGCAACTGGCGGCTTTAGATATTCGCGTTCATTGTCTCGCACTCGGAGGCGTTGACTTGACCAGTCCGGCCGGAAAAATGACTATGCAGGTAATTTCTGCTGTAGCGGAGTTTGAGCGGGATTTGCTGCTTGAGCGAACGTATTCAGGTATTGCGAGGGCAAAAGCGGCTGGAAAACGCTTCGGTCGCCCTCCCATCCTGAGCGAGGAACAAAAGCAAACAGTGACAGAGCGCCTAAATGCTGGCATCAGTATCAGTGCTATTGCCCGGGAATTTAATACCACCCGCCAGACTATCCTTCGGGTAAAGGCTGGATTGCTGCAAGAGTGAGCGGCTGGGAAGATTATAAAAAAATCAAATGGTTATTATGAAATAAAACAGCCTTCTGGGTTCTTTTCCCCCTATTTTTTATAAAAGAGTAGACAAAAGAGGTTCGCGACATTAACCTACCAACTAGATGGTTGGCACTGATTACACCAGCTATAACTTTTATCAAGAAATTACAGGAGCCATTATGTCTACTACCGTTAAACCTTCTGCAGACGCAGCTGCGATCCACAATACCCGTGAAGCAGTTCGCAGCCAGCCTGGCCTGGGTAACCTGACTTTCCAGATGAAAGCCCGTTCCAGCGGCGGATTAACCGTTCGCACAGAGACCGGCGCCACAATCCAGAACGGCGTTATCGATACCAGTCGCGTGGGGAAATTTTCTAATATCGGTGATGAACCCGCAGGTTTACTCGGCACCGATACCGGCATGAGCCCGACTGAATACATCATGCAGGCGCTGGCTGGCTGTTATACCGCCACCCTCACCATGATGGCTGCTGAAAAAGGGATCGACCTGGACGGTATCGAGCTGGATCTTAATTTCGATATCAACCTCAACGGCTTCCTTGGGCTGGACAGCAACGTGCGTAAAGGTGCGAAATCTATTCGCGTCGATGTTCACCTTACGAGCAAGACCGCCAGTCGCGAGGAGTTAGAAGCGCTGGTCAGCGAAATGCAAAAGAATTCGCCAATCCACGATACTCTGGCTAATCCGGTTGAAATGATTACACGCCTGGCGTGATGTCAGAGATGTAATGCTGCCATTCAGAATGCAGGATGGCAGTGACGTTCAGCTCTGCACGATACTGAGTCAGTGATACAACTTGCTACGGAAAAATAGCAATAATATAATCTATCAACTAGTAGATTATATGGAGTAATTATGACAACCATGACACGGGAACGGCTGCTCAGCGAAGCAGAACACCTGATGCGCGAAAAAGGGTATTCAGCATTCAGCTATGCTGATTTATCAAAAATAGTGGGTATCACCAAGGCCAGTATTCATCACCATTTCCCGACCAAAGATATTCTGGGTGAGCAGGTGGTAATACAGGCGTTCTCTGATACGCAACGCGTATTTGAGCAGATAGAGGCTACTGAGAAAAGCGCGGAGAAAAGAATTGCGGCCTACATCGATATCTTCGCGCAAAGCCATAAAGCTTCACTACTGCCACTGTGTTGTGCGTTGTCAGCAGAGACCGCCAATCTGCCTCAGGCAATTACTGTACAGACATCACTTTATTTCGATATGCAAATCGAATGGCTCACAAAAGTCGTCAGGGCGGGCATGGAGTCAGGTGAGTTTTCATCCCATGCCGAACCATCAGATATTGCTTTGATGATCATTAATGTCTGTGAAGGCTCAAGCGTAGTGGCGCATGCAACGGCCAGACCCGAAGTCTTCGCCAACAGCCTTAAGTATATAAAACTGCTTCTTAATACCCCTCATTCAGGAGAATGACACTATGCTGGACTGGAACAACTATCGCTCAGAGTTAATGCAACGTTTAGGCGAGTTGGGCAAACTGACCCCCGAGACCATGAAAGGCGTGGTTGCCCTGGGCAACGCAGGTAACAAAACTGACCTTTTGGGCGCAAAAGTGCGTGAACTCATTGCCCTGGCGTGCGCAGTCACAACCCGCTGCGACGGCTGTATTGCTTTTCACGCCGACGCCGCTGTGAAAGCCGGTGCAACCGACGCTGAAATTGCTGAAGCGCTGGGCGTGGCGATTAACCTCAACGCTGGCGCGGCGGTCATTTATTCAGCCCGCACTCTGGATGCCGTCGGTCAGGCACGCGGTTAAGCATTAATAAATTCCACGTTAAAAGGGCATTACTGCCCTTTTTTTATGTCCGCAATCGCCTGAGCATATACCGATGCAGGTTTCACACCCGGTATGCGTTTAACTAATTGCCCTTCATGAAATATCAGCACAGACGGCAGCCCCCAGATCTCGTATTTGGTTGTCAGCACCGGCGCCTGATCTACATTGACTTTCCCCACCTGAATATCTCCATCGAGCCGGTCTGCAAACTGACTGAACATTTCTTCGCTGGCCTGACAGGGCGGACACCAGGGTGCAGAGAAACGTACCACCGATATTCCTTTGTACTGCTCTATCTGGCGGAAATTATCTTCGTTATAAGCTGTTAATGTACGCATGGTGATGACCTCGCAAAATGAGTGACAATTCAGAAATGGCTGCGTTATGACAAAAAAATACGGCACACCCGTTGACCTACCTACTAGATGGTTGGTATATTGCCATCCATCAGATGTTTATGCAACTCCAGTGCGCGACGTCCGGTCGATGATACTTCCGGGTTGTGCAAATCCCTGCCGGGATACTCCTTTTTGTTTCTGTGAGGTATACGATGAGTAAGCTTTTCACCCCCTACAATCTGTCTGGCCTGGCGTTAAAAAACCGTGTAGTTATGGCACCGATGACCCGCACCCGCACCATGAATGACGTGCCGGATGAGGTCGTGGCTTTGTACTATGCACAGCGTGCTTCTGCTGGCCTGCTCATCACCGAAGGGATGCCGGTTTCAGAAGAAGGCCGGGGTTACCTCTATACCCCTGGTATCTACAACGACGAACACGTCCAGGGCTGGCGTAAGGTGACACAAGCGGTTCACGCCAAAGGTGGCCGTATTTTCGCGCAGCTCTGGCACGTCGGCCGTATGTCTCACGTCTCTCTTCAGCCAGGCCACATAGCGCCGGTTTCAGCGGGCACCGTTCAGGCGGTCAATACCACCGTTTTTGCGCTGACCGAATCCGGAGAACCGGGCCCGGTTGTACCAAGCCAGCCACGCGCGCTGGAAACGCATGAAGTGAAACGCATCACTGCAGACTTCGTGCACTCCGCACGCCTGGCGATGGAAGCCGGCTTTGACGGTGTGGAAATCATGGCTGCAAACGGATTCATCTTTGACCAGTTCCTCAGTAGCGAACTGAACACCCGCACCGACGAATACGGCGGCTCGGTGGAAAATCGTCAGCGTTTCCTGCTGGAGACCATTGACGCCGTGGCGGAAGCCGTGGGTAACAGCCACGTTGCCGTGCGCCTGTCACCGTTCGGCCGCATTTATGACCTCGCGCCGTATGAAGGTGAAGAGCAAACCTGGTCAGCCATCACCGACGCGCTCGGTCAGCGGGAGCTGGCTTACGTACACCTTTACTATCAGCCGGTGTACACCAAAGCGCCACTTCCGGAAGGATTCCGCCGCCGTTTTCGCAACACGTTTAAAGGCACCATCATCGCTGCCGGCGGTTTCACCCGTGATATCGCAGAGCAGGCTCTGGAAGATGATGAGCTGGATCTGGTGGCATTTGGTGTGCCCTACATCGCTAACCCGGATCTGGTTGAAAGAATGCAAAACGGCTGGCCACTGGCAGAAAGTGACCGCGCCACCTACTACGGCGTCAGTGGTTCACCGGAAAAAGGCTATACCGATTACCCGGTCTGGCAGGCGCAATAAATCCCATACGGTCGCGGTTCTCTGATAAGTGAGACCCGACCGCCCAAGGTCTTTGAGGAATCATTATGCAAACGCTGAAACCCACCCTCACCATCGATATCTGGTCAGATTTGGTCTGCCCGTGGTGCTGGATTGCTAAGAAAAGATTTGAACAGGGTCTGAATCGCTTTGAATTTCGCGATCAGGTGGTGATCCGTCATCACAGCTACCGTCTGGCCGGTGGTACTCCCGCTATGCCTTTTAAGGATGCCATCGTTAAAAAACTGGGCAGTCAGCATTCAGCGGAGCTGATGATGAATCAGGTGGGCACCGCCGGTAAATCTGAAGGTCTGATCTACAACTTTGACGGCATGATGTTTGGTGATACAGAAGATGCACACACCCTGCTGGTTGCCGCGCGTAAGGCCGGAATTGCGGACGCGGTGGAAGAACGTTTTTATCACGGCAGTATCACCGAAGGTCGCTCTCTCTTTGACCGTCAGCAGCTCGTTGCAATGGCCGTAGAAGCCGGTATGGAGAAAGCTGACGCCGAAGCCGCTCTGGAAAATGACGATTTTCGCGCCACCGTTTCCGACGATGAAGCCCACGCACAGTCTATTGGCCTCAGCGGCGTTCCGGTTTTTGTGATGAACGAGAAATACGCCATCAGCGGGGCTCAGGGGGCAGACAACTTTTTGAATGCCCTGCGTCAGGTCTGGGATGAACAGCAAACCGAATTTTCAGCCACTGCGGGTCAGACCTGCGGAACGGATGGCTGCAGCATTTAATCCGTCAACCGCCGGCAGTTTCACGCTGCCGGCAACGTCTTACCCACCAGTAATGGAGTCTGAAAATGAATACATTTTTCAAAGGTAAAAAACTGCTTGTCGTCGGCGGCACCAGCGGCATGGGTCTCGCCGTGGCACGCATGGTACTGGAAGCGGGCGGCAGTGTGGTGCTGACCGGGAATAAAAAAGACAAAGCCGAAGCGGTACAAAAAGAGCTGAGCCCGCTGGGACCGGTGGCGGTCATCGCGGCCAACCTGATGACTGAAGAAGGTATGGAAACTATCCGTCATGAAATCAATGCCAGCCATCGCGATATCAGCCTGATGGTAAATGCCGCCGGGATCTTTATGCCGAAAGGGTTTACCGAGCACAGCTTTGCCGATTATGACATGTACTTTTCGCTGAACCGCGCCACGTTCTTTATTACGCAGGATGTCGTGAAGAACATGCTCGCCGCGAAGCTCGAAGGGTCTATCGTCAACGTCGGTTCGATTGGTGCCCAGGCAGCACTGGGTGACTCGCCGTCCTCGGCCTATTCAATGGCAAAAGCGGGTCTGCATGCCCTGACGCGTAATCTGGCGATTGAACTGGCCAGCGCGGGTATTCGTGTCAACGCTGTGTCTCCCGGGATTGTTCATACACCAATATACGAAGGCTTCATGGACAAAGCGGATATCGCTGATGCTATGAAGTCGTTGAACGATTTCCACCCGTTAGGCCGCGTCGGAACCGCAGAGGATGTGGCAAACACCATTCTCTTCCTGTTGTCTGACAAAACATCATGGGTGACGGGCGCTATCTGGGATGTCGATGCCGGCATTATGGCGGTCAGACGATAACCCCGGTACGTTGACAAGAGCCGCCCCTTTACGGGCGTCATTTTTTTGTCGCCAGAAATGTCATCAGCAGGCTTCACTCAGGATATTCACAACCTGTTCATCCGTGCCTTTTTTGTTCCCGGCACAGGGTGTTATGCCGGGTTCTGACGACATCCTGACAGGACAAACGGCCAGAGAGAAAGGGGTTATACCCTGTTAGGGGCCGGTGTCCGCAGTACCTGTGAAATTCTTTTCATCCCTGCTGTCAGCATAGTCCGTGGGCACGCCAGATTTAACCGGATATGTCCTTCCCCATTGTCGACAAACAGCAAGCCCCCTTCAAGAAGCACCCCTGACTCCCGGGCAAAATACAGCGATAAATCCTCACCCACAGTGTCGGGCAGGTAGTGGCTAATATCTATCCAGGCCAGATATGTCCCTTCGGGGATCGAGAACCTGGTTTCGGGTAAATAGCTTTTGAGGTAGTCGTGCAGGTACTGGAAATTGCCGTCAATATATTCCCTCAGATGGACAAGCCAGTCATCGCATTCACTCCACGCCGCTTTGTTTGCTGCCAGGCTCAGCGGAGAGATGAACTCGTCGTGTCTGAGACGCCACTCGCTTCTGACACCGGGATCCGGAATAATGATATTTGCCAACAAATTCCCGGCCAGATTGAATGTTTTACTCGAGGACATGCAGGTAATAATGCGTGTAGAATCAGGGAAAAGAGAGGCGGCCGGTGTATGACCGATACCACTTCGGGACAGGTCACAGTGAATTTCGTCAGATATCACCCAGATATCATTGGCCAGGCAAATTTCAATAATCCGCTTAAGTTCATCAGGCCGCCAGACTCGTCCGGTCGGGTTATGCGGATTACACAGGAAAAGAATTTTCACACGTAAGTCGGCCTGACTGGCTTTGCGTGTAAAGTCTTCCCAGTCAGGTTCCCAGCCACCTGCTGATTTTTTAACGCCGAGTACACCACGCGACGCTGACTGTATTCACCCGCCTTTTTAAACGGGCCATATGAAGGCGTCATAATAAGAATACTGTCATCCTTGTCGGTCAGAAGCGGGACGAGACGGTTCAGCGCGGGAATAATGCCCGGAGACAGTACAATGTCTTCCGTTTTGAAACGGTGACCATATTGTCGCTCACACCAGTTGCCAAAGATTTCATAGTATTCTTCGTCGTAGATTTTAGTGTAGCCGAGTATTTTTCTATCCAGACGGTCTCTGATGGCCTGAAGAATCGGCTCTGGTGTGGCAAAAGCCATGTCAGCAACCCAGAGGTTGATTAGCCCTTCTGCCGGATACCGCATTGCAAATTCGGACTGCCCCGCAAACAGGTATTCCCGCCAGCCGTCCACGGTAAGACTGTCTGTTTTCTCTCTGCTTACGTACTCATCAAAATCATATTTCATTTCATGAACCTGCCTTAGGTGTAGTCTGAAACGTCGACCTCAGTATTCCTGTCAGTCTGATGCCGGAGCGGGAAAACTGGCTCGTGTGATTAACATAAGAGAATCATTACAACTGCATGAATTAATTGCGTTATTGAGGTTTTCTCGCCTTTGCCATCGGCTGACGGGGGGATTTCTCGCGTGTCACCATCACAATGCCAGTCAGCACTGCCAGGGCAGAAAATATCGTTCTGACCGTCAGTGATTCACCCAGGAATACCACACCCCCTAGCATTGCCAGGCAGGGAACGCTGAGCTGAAGGATACTGGCGGTAATAGAGCCGAGGGAGGGTAAAAGGGTATACCACAATACATAGGCACCGGCTGAGGCGACGGCACCGGACAGCAATGACAAAGCAATGCCTGCAGCATCAGAGTGACCCTGCTTCATAAACAGCAACGTAAGAGCGAGAGCCATCGGCGCTGCGAGAATAAAATTAGCCGCCGTTGAAGCCCCGGCAGCCTGGCCCGCCCTCCCCCTGACGGAATAGGCGGCCCAGGCTAATCCGGAAACGATCATCATAAGTGCACTGTAAAGCGGCGGTGCCTTCGTCCCGGGTAACAGCAGGGCAGCAATTCCCGTCAGAGCCAGAACTAAACCGCAAGCCCGCATAGCGGAGAGTGATTCTCCTTTAAATAATCCGTGGATCACCATCGCAAACTGTACGGCACCAAAAAGTAACAGCGCACCAGCCCCGGTATCGAGATGGATATAGGCGACAGAAAACAGCACCGCATACGCCATGAGGTAAAACCCGCTCAGCGGACGCCACAGCGATAATGTGGTCCTGGCGTGATAAAAGAGGAAGGGGGACAGGACGAATGCACCACTGGCCAGCCTGAGGCTGCTGAATGAAAGGGGATCAATGTGGCCTCCCTGCAGGGCCAGACGACACAGAATGGAGTTTGCCGCAAATGCCAGCATTGCCAGTGATATTTTAAGAATGAGCGCGCACCTGGCCATTCGAGAAGTCTTCACAAAAGCCTTGTAAACTACCATCTAGTTGGTAGCATAGCGTAAGTGATCGCCGAACAGGAAGCAATAACCAGCTTCCAAACTGGAAGGTGAGGACAGGCATTCGGAATGAATTCTGTTTCACATCCCCAGTGGAGGACGGAAAACGCGTTATGCCAGATGCAGAGCAGAAGATTATTTTTCTCCTGCGATCAAACATATGACATCAGTTTAAGGCCCGGAATATCCTATGAAAAAACTAAAATTTACGTTCAAAAATGCGGCGGGTGAAGAACTGGCCGGATTGCTTGAACTTCCTGAAAATCCTAAAGCGTTTGCGCTGTTAGCTCATTGTTTTACGTGTGGCAAAGACCTCAAAGGCGCGGCGCGTATTGCGCGGAAACTGACAGAGAAAGCTATCGCCGTTCTCCGGTTTGATTTTACTGGTCTGGGAAACAGCGAAGGGGATTTTTCCAACACCAACTTCTCATCCAATATTTCGGACCTGCTTTGCGCGGTAGATTATCTCCGCCGACAGTACGAAGCGCCTTCTTTGCTCATCGGTCATAGCCTGGGGGGATCGGCCATCCTGTCTATCGCCGGCGAAGTTCCTGAGGCAAAGGCCATTGTCACCATAGGATCACCCGGAGAACTGACACACGTAAAACGTCTTTTTAAGGATGATGTTGAAAACATTAACCAGCATGGAGCCTATCCCGTTGAGCTGGCCGGGCGGGTATTTACGTTAAAGAAACAGATGCTGGACAATATTCAGGAACACAAAATCGCTCATAAGGTGTTCGCCATGAACAAACCTCTGCTGATTTTTCATGCGACTGAAGATGATACCGTGTTAATTGAGCAGGCCGAGAAAATATTCAAAGCAGCTAAGCATCCCAAGAGTTTCATTTCCCTGGGTAAGGCTGATCACCTTCTGACACATGCTCAGGATGCTGAATACGTTGCCGATATCATTATATCGTGGAGCGAATGTTACCTATAAACAGAGTAAATGCGTTCAAACTCGTAGCGCTGAGGGCGATTTTCTGCAGAGATCGGACGCTGTTTATGCTGGACTGATTTTGCGATAAAGGCTTAGGCCGATGCATACAGGCGGGGCTGAATAAGGGTGAGGCCCTTGGGCGAGCATCCTTCATGCACCGGCTGAATGAAATCAGGGATCTGGGGGGGGGAGGATCAGCGTTACCACGCCACCGGCGCTGACACTACATACGGCGGCGATAACACTCTGGAATACGGTTTATATAGAAAGAACCATTGAGCCGCTTAAGCAAAAAGGAGTCCCTGTTAATGAACTGCTGGTCTCTCATCCTTCTCCACTGCTGTACAAAATATAGTCTTAGCGTGGGATAATTTCCGTTTTCCAAGCGGACCCCAATTTGAAAGGGATTTGCTTCTTGAGCGTACGCACTCTGGTATTGCGAGAGCGAAAGCTGCCGGAAAGCGGTTTGGCCGTCCTTCAACACTGAATGAAGAACAGAAACTTTCTGTGATTGCACGTATTAAGGCCGGGGCCAGTATCAGCGCCATTGCTCGGGAGTTTAATACAACCCGGCAAACCATACTCAGGGTAAAGGCAGGACAGTAATGACCGTGAGTTCTCAGCTGGACGTTATGCTATGTGCTATGAGCGGGCTTAACACAGGCAGATGTTGAAACCCAGCGGGGGGAGCCTTTTTCTCATAACAATGGCCCAATCATGTTGATTAATGTCTTTTTGGTCACTCACACTCACTTGTGTACACCACGTAGAATGTCCTTACTCCAGACAAAAAGGTGAATGACCATGAAAAACTCAAATGAAAAACTTGTACATGATTTTTATCAGGCCCTTGAAGGTTATGATTTTTTAACCCTTAAATCACTTTGCTCCAGTGACTTTGTTTTCTATTCACAGATAGATAACCCCATTCATGGAGTTGACGGTTTTATCGCATCTGAAACTGCCACACTTGATGGATTCCGGGGCTTCAGCATGAAGCCTGAAGTTCTTATCAGTGAAGCGGATAAAGTCGTAGCTTATGTTGTTTTTGAAGGTATCCACAATAATGAAATGCACGGATATAAACCAACCGGGAAAAAAGTACGTATTTCTCTGATGATGCTGCTGACTATTGAAGGCGGTAAAATTAAGGAAAAACGTGCGCACTTTGATTATAACGATATCGTACGTCAGATTAGTTAATCTTACAGGAGAGTATGAAATGAAAAAGATAGCCATTTTGATAACCGATGATATCAGTGCATTTCATCTCTCCGTACCACTGGCAATTTTTGCAGATATTATCCCGGACCATTCATTATTTAACGTTGTTTTATGCTCCGTGCAGGGAAAGACTATAAAAACCTCACATGGTATGCATATTACACCGGAATATGACTTATCGGTGTTACGTACTGCTGACATGGTTATAGTTCCTTTCTGGCCATCGCCTGACATTGTACCGGAGCCACAGTTAACGGAAGCACTCCGGGAAGCTGCACAGCATAATGCCACCATTGTGGGTTTGTGCCTTGGTGCCTATGCTCTGGCCTATTCAGGACTACTGGATGCAAGAAACGCGTCGACACACTGGTTGTATGAGAGTGATTTTCAGTCACGGTTTCCGAATACCCACCTGGATATGAATGCGCTCTATGTAGCTGACGATAATATTATTACTTCTGCCGGTACAGGTGCGGGTATGGACTGCTGTCTGTATCTGGTCAGGGAGTTGTACGGGAGCAATATTGCCAATCAGATAGCAAGGCGAATGGTGATCCCGCCTCATCGGGACGGGGGACAGGCTCAGTATATTCAGATGCCTTTTCCATCTGCAACAAAGGATCGCCAGATAATTCTGCTGGTTGAAACGCTGCGCCAGGACCTGGCCAGACGCTGGACGCTGGATGAACTTTGTGAAGTCGTTAGCATGAGCCGACGAACCTTTACACGCCGCTTCCGACAGTCGACGGGCATGACACTGGTTGACTGGTTAACAACGGAGCGTCTGAGAGAAGCGCAGGTATTACTGGAATCTACAGCCCACTCTGTACAGAAGGTATCTGAGCTGGTTGGTTTTAGTTCCGCAACATCTTTACGGAAAAAGTTTATCGCAAAATTTGGCGTATCGCCGTCCGTATGGCGAAAAACATTCAGGGGTTCAGAAGCGATATAAAACTTCTGCCAGCTGGAAAGTAAATTAATCCTCTTACTGTGTTCTGTTAATACAGAACTGGAGTTCTATTATGAAATTTCATCAGATCCGTAACGCCACTGCAATTATTCATTATGCAGGAAAAAAAATCCTGATTGACCCGATGTTATCAGCAAAAGGTTCATTCCCTGGTTTTCCATTGACGATGAACCGCCATTTACGGAACCCTCTTGTTGACTTACCTCTTCCGGTATCAGAGGTTATTGATGTAGATGCTATTATTGTTACTCATACGCATGATGACCACTGGGATGCTGCTGCCCGGGCGCTGATCCCTCGCGATATGCTTATTTTTGTACAGAATACTGAAGACAAAAACGAACTGGCCCGCGATGGATTTATTAACCTACAAGTTCTTGATAATGAAATTGAATACGCCGGAATTCGCTTAATTAAAACTCACTGTCAACATGGTAGTGATGAGGCATTCCGCAACCCCGCTGCGGCAGAGCTATTAGGTGAAGCTATGGGGGTTATTCTCCAGTCTGATGGCGAAAAGACTATCTATATAGTTGGTGATACTATCTGGATTAATGATGTAGAGCAGGTTATGCATAAATATCAGCCTGATATCGTTATCCTGAATACGGGATATGCGCAGGTGGAAAATCTGGGGCCTATTATCATGGGTAAAGAAGATGTGCTAAGGACACATAACATACTTCCAAAAGCACATATTATTTCCACACATATGGAATCTGTAAATCATTTTGGACAAACCCGAAAAGAAATCCGTGAGTATGTAGATCTTAATAAGATTACTGACCAGGTTAGTATCCCTGAAGATGGTGAAGTCGTTAATCTTTAATTATACATCCCCACAACTTTAATCAGGCAGTTACTCATTATGGTTTTACTGGTGACTGCCGGCCCTCTTAGCATTCGAAATTTTTTATGTCACCCGATTTAGTTCCGCGCACTTTTTGAGATTTCCGGGGTTTCAGCCATCAGCCGGTACTCTTCCGGTGTCAGGTTATTCAGGGATTCGTGGGGGGGGGGCGCTGTTATAGCGCGAGCAGTCTTTATGCACCGGCTGGGGGAAATCAGAGACCGGGGACTGGAAAACCAGAGCTACCGGGCCAGCGGGCTGACATTGCTGACTGCGGCGATCTCACTGTGGAATACGGTATATATAGAAAGAGCCATAGATTCTCTGAAGCGAAAAGGGATCCCACTAAATGAACAGCTGATTTCTCATCTGTCCCCGCTGGGATGGGAACACATCAACTTGAGTGGAGATTACGTCTGGCGAACAAACCTCAAGCTGGGACAGGGAAAATACCGTTCGTTACGCTCAGTAGATAGCAGTCTGTATAAAAAACAGGCTTAACGTAGGATATTTTCCGTTTTCCAAGCGGGCCCCTAATTTATCAGTGTATTACAGGTTAAAATTTGATCTTAACGTACAATATTTTCCGTTTCCCAAACGGAGCCTATAATCAGGAATAACCGGCTTCAGGTTGGTTGCTTATTCTGGCAACCGGCAGATTTCTCGGCGAATTCGCACGGGGTCATCCAGCCCAGTGCAGAATGGGGACGACTCTGGTTATAGTGTATGCGCCAGACCTCGATTTTGCACCGGGCATCCTCCTTGGACATAAACCAGTTCTCGTTCAGGCACTCCTGCCGCAGCCTGCCGTTGAATGACTCCACCGTAGCATTATCCGTGGGCGTGCCTGGCCGTGAGAAATCGATCCGGATATCACGTTCGTACACCCATTTATCCAGCATTTTCCCTGCAAATTCAGAGCCATTATCTGTCTTCAGTAGCTGCGGTAATGGGCGTCTCAACGCGATAGTGTCCAGCATCTCCGCCACTTCTGAAGAGCGCAGGTTCTGGCCCACGCAGATCCCCAGACATTCGCGCGTGTAGAGATCGATTACCGTCAGCAGGCGAAGCCGGCGACCGTCAAACAGCGCATCGGAGACAAAATCCATCCCCCATACATGATTGGGATACAGCCCCTGCGGCTGTGGCTGACGTTTCAGCGCAGATTTATTGCGGCGGGGGCGTTTCAGCCGCAGCGATAATCCCTGCTCGCGGTAAAGCCGGTAAACACGCTTGTGATTATCGCGCCAGCCTTCCCGTTTCAGCATGACGTGGACTCTGCGGTAGCCATAGTGGACACGGGTTTCGGTTATCTCCCTGATGCGCAGTCGCAGTGCGCTGTCGTCTGCCGCAACGGAGCGGTACCGGAACGAACTGCGGCTGATCTTCAGCGCAAAGCAGACCTGTCTTTCACTGGCACCGTAGCGGGTCTGTAAGTCCCTGACCCACTCGCGCAGGCGTGCCAGCGTCAGCTCTTTTTTGCCAGCACGTCCTGCAGCATGGCCTTGTCGAGACTCAGGTCGGCAACCAGCTTCTTCAGGCGAAGGTTTTCCTCTTCGAGCTGCCGCATATGTTTCAGCTCTGAAGGAGAAATCCCGCCGTACTTTTTGCGCCAGGTGTAGAACGTGGCATCGGAGATGCCCAGCTTGCGGCAGACTTCCGGTACGGGCGTACCCAGCTCAGCCTGCTTCAGGGCAAAGACAATCTGCTCTTCGGTAAATCGTGACTTTTTCATCGGCACAACCTCCGCTCAGGGGAGTGAATATCATGCCGGAATTCTGTTTCTGAATGGAGCAGGATTTCGGGTCAGGGTCAGACCCCACCCCGGTAGACGATCCTGCCCTATAGTTTGGAGTGACCCCGAGCCCGTAGACAAATCTGCCCTATAGTTTGAGCATAGGACGAGTCTATGGGCACACCACGTTTTACCCCTGAATTTAAGGAAGAGGCTGTCCGCCAGATAACCGAGCGCGGTTATTCTGTTGCCTAAGTATCAGACCGTCTGGGCGTTTCTGCGCACAGCCTCTACAAGTGGCTACGGGCTATCAAGCCTGATAACAGCGAACATCTTACCTCGCCTCAATACCAATACATTTTTAATGGGTATAATATGTGACTGCTTTTGCCGCATTATTGACAGGAACAAGGACAGGTGATGAATATTGATTTCAGTTTAATTCGCAGCGCCCCCAAAAGCCGTAACGATAGCTTTGAAGCACTCGCCGTACAGTTATTTAGGAAAACCTGTCGAGTACCGACAAAATCAACATTTATTAGTCTGCGTGGAGATGGTGGAGACGGTGGCGTTGAGGCATATTTCCGCTCACCGGACGGTGCCGTATTCGGTGTTCAGGCAAAATACTTTTTCCAGCTTGCTTCCGCAGAGCTTACACAGATTGATAGTTCCCTTAAAGCCGCGCTAAGCAACCATCCCACACTAACCGAATACTGGATTTATATACCGTTTGACCTGACCGGGCGTGTTGCTGCGGGAAAGCGAGGAAAAAGCCAGGCGGAACGCTTTGAAGAATGGAAAAGTAAAGTCGAATCGGAAGCGTCAGCGAAAGGGAAGTCACTTTCTATTGTCCTTTGTACCGCGGCTGTTATCTGCAATCAATTACTTGAGATAGACCCTTACGGAGGAATGCGCAGGTATTGGTTTGATGACACGTTGCTGACAGCAGCTCAAATTCAACAATGTCTGGATGACGCCATTGCTTTTGCAGGGCCAAGATATACTTCAATGCTGGATGTTGTGACGAATGCTCATGTTGGTCTGGATTTTTTTGGTGGGACCGGTGACTTTCGCGAGTGGTATGAAACATCATTAACACCAATCGTTCGAGAGTTCCATTCACTGAATGGATACGGACGCAAATCGCTGGATATACTCGGCGAAACCTGTGCTACATCTGCGACGGCATTGATTGAAGAAATAATCGCCTACTGTGAGAGCATGAGAGATAACGATGTCACGGCCACATCGGTTACAGATCTTTGCGTTGCTCTGTCATCCCTATTGACACTTATCGCTGATGCCCGCCATGCTCAAGAAGATAAATTTTATAAAAAGCATGGCAAGCATAGTGATACAGAATCGTTCCGACAGTTCCACGCAGAGTATATGTGTGCATTTCCTGCCGGAGATATGGATGCGGCGAGAAAGTGGGAAGAGCAGGCGCAGCAACTGCAAAATTTGTTGACTTCTCAGGTCATTGGTGCTGCAACAGCACATTCCTTACTGCTGGTTGGCCCAGCGGGTATCGGCAAAACCCACGCAATTGTCAGCGCTGCATTGCGTCGACTGGAACATGGTGGTTTTTCCTTGGTCGTCTTTGGAGACGACTTTGGCAAAGCAGAGCCTTGGGAAGTGCTGCGCAGTAAAATAGGGCTGGGTGCCGCCATCGATCGTTCGACATTATTTGAATGCATACAGGCCTGCGCCGAACATACTGGCTTACCTTTTGTCATTTATATCGATGCCTTGAACGAAAGCCCGCGAGAAGTGCGCTGGAAGGACAAGCTTCCCGAATTACTCGCTCAATGCAAGTCTTATCCAGACATCAAAATCTGCGTTTCAACCCGAGATACCTATCGCAATCTTGTGGTCGATTCACGCTTTCCAGGGTTTGCTTTCGAACATATCGGTTTTTCAGGACATCAATTCGAAGCGGTACAAGCTTTCGCAGCCTACTATGGGCTGGATGCAGAGATTACACCACTTTTTTCACCCGAACTCAGTAATCCTTTATTTTTACACTTGGCCTGTAAAACGCTAAAGGGCGAAGGCCGTGACAATCTGGATATTTCTTTGCCGGGTTTTACCTCTCTGTTTCAAGGACATCTCAAACATTGCGATGTTTTAATTCGAGAACACCTCCACTACGCAAACCCTCGCAATCTGGTAAGGGCTGCAATGATGGCACTCGCGAATACCCTGACACATGAGTTGCCGCAGAACCGAACCTGGGAAACCTGTTGCGAAGCACTGAGCAAAATAGTGGGAACTGAGACCACACCTGAATCCTTTTTAAATGCATTGGCACATGAAGGCCTCATTATTCTTTCTGTTGTAGATGAGGATACCTTCCTGATCCGTCTGGGTTATCAACGCTACGGTGACATACTCCGTGCTATCAGCCTTGTGGAAGCTCTTGATTCGGATACAGCAAAACTCGCGGAGAAAATTGCAGCGTTAACAGAAGAAGATGCTGGATTGCTGGAAGCTCTTGCCGCCGTGCTGCCAGAGAAAACTGCTCTTGAAATTACTGCTGAAGAAGTAGGATTACCATCCGAAAAAGCCCATAAGCTGTTCATCCAGTCATTGGTTTGGCGCTCCCGACAAAGTGTAGTGGAAGAAATTGATGAACACATCCATGCAGCACTGCATACACCTGGATTATGTGAATCGCCACGGGTTTAACAGACACCTCAGAGTCATTTAAGATGGCTTAAAGAG
>ERZ791702.122-NODE-122-length-50117-cov-83.5808_pt1 | contig 50117 bp, 47 predicted proteins | sample MGYA00510050_ERZ791702 | MGnify/ENA primary metagenome ERZ791702 (study PRJEB30046, sample SAMN00715230) | human gut metagenome | study: EMG produced TPA metagenomics assembly of the A metagenome-wide association study of gut microbiota in type 2... | reverse complement strand
AGCTTATTACTTGGTATCATTTCTATATTATAAATGCTCAACTTCTTGAAGTCTTCTGTTCATATCAAGGCAAAGAGAGGATGGAAGTTATTTGAAAGCCGTGAAATCCGTGAGAGCCCTTCAAAAAAATATTCAAGAAATCGCTTGGCGTTTTCGAAAGAAAGTCGTATATTTGCAGGCGTAAAGATATAAGTTATCGTTATGAGTCGTGTTAAGTTAAACATAGATAAATCCATTCTTGCTTGGGCTATAGAACGCTCAGGTAAGGATAGCTGTGCGTATCTTGAGCAGCATCCTAAGGTAAAAGAGTGGATGGATGATTTGGATAGGCCGACTCTTAAGCAGTTAGAGCGGTTTGCCAAGGAGCTTTTTGTGCCAATGGGCTATCTGTTCTTACCAACCCCTCCTGTCGAGACGATGCCTATACCTTTGTTCCGCCGAATCAATGACAGGCTCGACATCAATGTCTATGATACGGTCAATGAGTTGCAGGAACGTCAGGAGTGGTTGAGTGGTTATCTTCATCAATGTGATTTTTCCAAAGTTCCTTTTGTGGGAATTCATCGTGTGGAAGATGGCATTGATAAGGTATGTTCTTCTATGCGCCGAATTCTAGGCTTGCCTGTCAACTGGATGATGGAATATAGCAAGGTAGATGATGCTTTGAGATTCCTGACAGAGACGATAGAAAACCTGGGTGTAGTCATAAGCTATAATAGCGTAGTCGGTTTTAATAATAAGCGACCTATAGCTGTAGAAGAGTGTCGTGGCTTCGCTTTGGTAGATGATTATGCTCCGTTTATCTTTGTCAATAGTAGGGATGCCAAGTATGCCCAGATGTTTACTTTGGTGCATGAATTTGCGCATATATTGACAGGATATAGTGCCGGATTAGGTAATAGCGACATTTCCAGTACGGATATTACGGAACAATTCTGCGATGCAGTGGCTGCTGCATACCTTGTGCCGGAAAACTTACTGAAAGAAGTCTGGACAGAGGTGGGTGAAAACTATGAAATCTTGTCAAAGAAACTCAAGGTGAGTCGCTTTGTTATCGCTCGATGTGCAAAGGATTATGGCTTGATTACGAAAGAGCATTTCTTTGCTTTATATCAGAAATGGAAGGCAGAGCCTCTTGTCCACAAAGAAATAAAAGGTAGCGGCGGTGATTTCCGTCGTACAGCCATCAAGAGAGTGAGCCGTTTGTTCCTGATACATGTAAGCAATGCAGTAGAGAACAATGCGCTGCTCTATATGGATGCATTCCGTTTGACGGGACTAAAGGGTGATACTTTCCGTAAAGTTGTTGACAGCCCATTCTTCGTATAAGTTCAAAAAGTAGAAAGGAACAGTTATGAGGTATATAGTAGATTCCAATAGTTTTATTACTCCCCATCGAGGATATAGTCCTATAGATGTAGCCAGGAGTTTATGGTCGAAGATTTCGTCATTGGCTTCGGAGCATAAGATATATTCTCTCGATAAGGTTAAGGAAGAATTGTATCTACATGATGACGAGTTGAAGGAATGGATGAAGACCAATATGCCATCAGATTATTTCTTGTCGTCCGACCATGCTGAAGTCATCACAAAATTGCAAGAAATTATTGCATGGGCTGATAGTCATACTTTCTACACTCCAAAGGCCAAACAGAAGTTCCTTAGAATGGATAAGGCTGATATTTATCTGGTAGCTTTTGCTGCAGTAGCCCCCGAAGAATGGACTATAGTATCCATGGAACGTCCTGCGCCAAGAAATGCTGGCGAGATAAAACTCCCTGATGCGTGTGCCAAGTTTGGTGTAAGATGCCTAATGCTGCAGGATATGTTCAGGGAGATGGGAGAGAGCTACTGATAATATGAGTGTGCAGATGAAAGTTCAAAAAACAAGCTATGATTTATGAAATTTGCCTCAATAAATGAAAATGCTACATAAAGCGGGCGTAGATATTTATAAAACAAGAAGGATATGGATAATACATTATTTATATTGGGTAATGGTTTTGATTTAGGTTTGGGTTTCAAAACCTCATATGGAGACTTTATGAAAAGTAAAGAATTCTTAGATTTTCGTGAGTCTACATATTTGGGTGAGTATCTCTATAAGGAGCAAAATAAAAACAAGACATGGATAGACATAGAAAAAGAATTATCAAAGTATTGTCTTGAAATCAATAGTGGAGGGTTAATGAATCCGATGAAGACAAATGGACCTGGGCTTCTTCAAGCAGAGTATGGAACATTGAAAGATACGTTGAAAAAGTATTTGGAGAGAGAAACTGTAAGATACGTAACAATCGACTCTTCTTCTAATGCTTTAGCATTATTGAACCAGGTAGGACTCGGTAGAAATAATCGGATTGTAACTTTTAATTATACTGAGCTTGTTGAAGGAATTACAGGAAACGTGTTTTCTCCGCAAAATCACAATCTTCTTCATGTCCATGGTAGTTTGGCAACTGAAGACGATATCGTGTTTGGCGTAGAAGATGAAGTCGAACTTCCTAAGAAGCACGCTTTCTTGTACAAGGCTTACAGTATGTTTAAACAAACAAGAACATTTTCTAAATGGCTTTCTGAGGCTAGTAATATAGTTTTTTATGGCTATTCTCTAGGGGACACTGATAAACAATACTTTGCTAGATATTTTCAAGATTTGTGCAAAATAAATGATTTCAATCGAAAAATAGTCTTTTATCATTATGGCATAGATGCTTATAATGATTTAAAATGGCAGTTGTTATCTTTTTCAGGTAGCCAATTGTCTGCTTTGGAAATGTATAATGATGTGCAGTTCTTGGATTGCTCAATGAAGGGACATTTGCCAAGTATTCGTTGAAATAGCTCGATAATTAGAGTGTTGTATTTTTGAATACACACAATAGGTAGTTAAGATTATTTTTAGAACTCGATAAGTACCGAGGTTGTTCTGGCAGTAGAAGCTGCCGGAACAGTTGGGTATTATATTTAGTAGATTAGCAAGTAATTAATTTTGATTAACTATGAAAGAATTGATAAATAAGATAATACAAGATTTGGGTGATGAGAAACCCATATCTGGAATTCTGCTCAAATCGCAGATTGTTGCATCAGAACTTGGTAATCAAGAGTTCTCTAACTGGATCTTTCATGAGCAAAATGGGTATACAGATGTAAAATCTCTGCCTGATTACAGAAAGCTTGGAGCTATAGTTAAGGTTGATGTTACTGTGCCTTTTCAGGGTAGGTGGACAAACATAACTTTGCCAGATGGTGTGTTTGGCGATGAAAAGGTAAATGAAATCTTTTTTCAAGCTCAATTATTGCAATCATTGACAGAGATAGAAACATTGTGTAAGGGGAAAGAAAAAGGAAGCCTAACCTGTTCTCTCCCAGCAATCGCTTATATAGAGGCTAACAAGGTCGTCAGAGGAAATGTTGAGCGAGTTTGGCAAGAATGTTCTACGGCATCTGCTTTACATATTGTAGATGTCTTTAAGTCTAAATTGCTCGATTTCTTTTTAAAGCTAAACAAAGAAATTGAGGGAGGTATTGACTTTTCACAGATTTCAGGACAAGAAAAAATTAATCAAATAATGAATAATACATTCGTAAATGCAACCATAGCTAATATGGGCTCTGGTTCAATTCAAACAGGTGATGTTTCTGGCAATTCTACAAATATGATGACAGTTTCTCCTAAAAACAGAGAAGAAATGCAGGAAATTGTAGGTAAGTTATCAGAAATTGTTTCTTCTATTGATGATGACGATTTACATGAGACTTTGGCAACTATCAATGATGAAATTAGTAAGCCCAATTGGTGCAAAAAAACACTAAAAATGGCATTTAATGCATTAGGAGGTATTGCCACAGGCATTGCGGCAAATATCGCAACTAATCAGGTCGCTCCATTAGTAGCTCAGGCACTAGCGTTACTTTAAAAATTAAGGGAATGGATCACATATCAGACACAAGAAAGTGTATGGCTTCAGCGGCAATATTTAAGTCTTTATATGATGAGAAGAAAGACCTATATTCTGTTATAGCAAGTGCCCCATGCGGTCCCATCCCGCATAATATGGCGAAGACCTTTGATGGTCCGCCAACCTTAGAGCGTAGCGGTTCCGAGCACCGAGCAGGGCTGTTTCCTTCTTCTTCCCTGAGGGGAGAAGACCGAGATGAGAGGTGGAGCCTTCTTTAATGGTAAAGAAGGACGGGATGATTTTAGAAATCTTTTACTCATTTTATCCGAGACAGATATAATTTATCTTATAATGTGAGCAATTGGATACATGAAACGAAGGATGATATAAGTTGAAAGAGAAAGTAGATGGGGTCATCAAAACAGAAAAATATATCAGGAAAGCAGCATTTATGAATCTTTCAAAATCTTTAGATGGTGCTATAAAGCGTTGTAAAGGAGATATGCATGCAAAGTCATTTTGACAATCATGTGATGTAATCAGAATGAATACAACGAACAAAGGGGAACGACCAAAGACTGGTTGTTCCCCTTTGTTCGTTTAGAGGCAATTGTATCAGGTGTATCTGCCATCATCACAAAGGTTGCAACCAAACGAAAGATGGAGAAACCACCACATAAATCTATCTCAATTCCATCAAAAGCTCAGAAGTAGATGATGCCAACGCCAAAATACTGGCAACCCTATAAGCCACAAAAAAGAATAAAAAGAGGGATTTTGTAAAATGAACCAAAATGAACCATTTTTCCTGAATCTTTACATGAGAGATACAGAAAAACCTAAAACTTTCGTTCAATCAACGACTTAGGAAATTATGTATGAAAAGAATAGTAAAATAATGTTGATTTTCGTAGAATGATATTAATTTTTTAACACGCATAATTTGCTAGTTTCCAACAATTTTCGTATTTTTGCAAGGAGATTCTGTGTTTCTTATATCGAGATTCAGATGAACGTCATCAAAAAACGAACTTGATTCGCATGATGAAAGAGACAAATATACACTCACAGGTTACGTCCACTATTGCAGGGGACGACGGCGAAGCCATGGCAAAAAGTGAAGGATATGTAGCTGAAAATGGTTTTGTAGCAACAGATCCGACGCACTTTGGAAAGACGTATCATGATAAACAGTCGAGGTAAACGTGTTGTCCGTGAGGCTGTTTTCTTACCACCTTTGTCTTTGTGAGAGTTGAGGACAAAAATCTTAATGGAATCCGCTTCCGCTCCGATGTTTATAAGATGCTTTCGGAACCAGGCAAAAGTGCCCCATATGCTATCCCTGATACCAAATTCTACAATTTCAGCGAGCGAGAGTTTGACGAAAAGGTTGCCCCACATGTTACTATGTTGATAAAACAGATGAGGTGAAGGAGTGTGCTTAGCAATCCTTCACCCTAAAAGATAATGCAAACGAGCGCAATGAAAGCTGGCTTTCAAATTGCCGAGTGCAGTTTATCTTCTGCAAAACGATACAATAATCACTTTTTTCAAAATTGTTATGTGTGTAACTGCTTGTAAAATAGTGGGGACGCTGTAATGGTGATATACATTCCTCTTCGTGGTTATTTCTTACGATGTAATACATTCGATGAAAAATAGGTTTTCCCCTTATGGGATGGTCATAAAAACTATCGGTTATGCAACAAATAATAGATATAGTACAAAGATTGATGGAAGAACTGGATGTTACAGTCTTAGGTCTTTTATGTGGTGCTTTCTCTTTTATTCTTGGAGTTATCATCTCACAGTATAAATTAGAGGAATGCTTTCATCACAGAAGGGTATGGTCTAGGCTTGCTGTGTCTATAGGCTTACTGATTTTAGCTGTATGCATGAATTCCTATGTTGAGGCTACTTTGGTATTACTATTGCTCGTTTGTTTGACAATTTTCCTACCACTTCCCCATGAATTACTCATCATATATTATTATAAATCCCATCTTGACGATCTGGATAAGGGAAAGTATCGTGGTTGGCTTGTTACTACAAGTGCAAAACTGCGTTTCTATGCATTAAGAATAAAGGCTTGCCATGACGAGGTCGACAGGCAAAATGTCCAGGTGGAATTTCTTGATGAAGCAAAGAAATGGGATTTATTTGATTATGAGTATAAGCAATATTACTTACCCCATCTCGATGTTTTGTTCAAAATAGGAGCGGTTAAGGCTTTTGAGTCTGAATGTGTGCGTTTATCCCGATTCAAAGACAATAGCTATATGTTGTGTTTCCAGACATACTTGGCACATAATGCTTTTGACTATGAAAAAATGGTTGAGTATGAGTCCAAGAACACCGATACATCTGATGAGTCTCAGCTAGTTTCGCTCCTTAACCTACTATGTGCATATGAGGCTTCTGGAGAGAAAGAAAAGATGAAGCCTATAGTTGCAAAACTACTTGAGTATAAGAAAAAAGGGATAATTCATATTGAAATGTACCGAGATTTGATGCATTATTATGATGAGATTTTATGCGATAAGGTTGCTGGAGATAGACTTGCTGATGAAATTGTGAAAATGAAGTTGGCTAGATTTGGTGATTTTCTAAATCTTTTAGATGTAGCTTTTATGCATTATAGAAGAGAAGGCAATCAGGCCAAGATAAATACCCTGTTGGATAAAATTCTGTCAGATAATGATTTGATGCAGCATGGTGAGAATCAATTGATAACAAGGATAAAACTGATGTATGTTATTTTTGATAATGGATATAAATGGCAGGAATATTCCCTCAAGCTGTTTTTCGATAGGGAAAGATATCTGAAATGTAGCTATCGGGTTGGAGCTTTATTCGTCAAGGAATCCCTTCGATTGATACGGGATGTTAATGCATTGACGGGAAAAGGGCTTCAGCAGAATTTGTTGTCAGATATGTTTGTAGATTTCAGTCGAAATTGTGAACGCTACTTATCGGAAATAGATTCGGATTTAGCTACATTGGATGAGCGATTTCTGTATAGGTACATAAGTTTATTGATGTTGAAACAGGAATTATTAAAATTTATGGCTGATGATGATCTTGTTCTTGTGCGGAAGAATAATGATGAGATATTTGAAAGGATTAGGGCTAGATGTGAGCACAATGGTAATCAAAGGGAATTGCTTCATTTCTTAGTGGTTCAGATTGATGATATTCTTTCTATGAATAAGCAGATTCTTGATTATGTGTCTGCTAATAAGCAATTTACCTTATCTCAGAAATTTATTGATTATAAAAGTCATTGGGATGCCTATTTTAATTATGCAGAGAATCTGATATGTGATGTAGTTAAGATTTTGCAGTCTAGAAATTATGACAAGTCGTTAGCTTACTATGTCCTCTATACAGCCTATTTTTATAATTTGATAGGTAATGGCAAGCGTAGTGTATTTTTCCTTTCTCAATTTGAGAGATATGGAGTAGATTTAAAAAACTGGACAGTGCCTATACAGGATTTGTATGCCAAAATAGCGATAAGTAAGACAAGTAAAATTTAATATTAAAACATAAACATACAATATAATGTTTAATCTCAGTAAATTCATAGGTCAGTATGTGACCAAGCGTGAAACAAGTATAATATTATGAGCGAGGAACAATACAACGAATTGCTGAAAGCTTACACAAAGGAAGCTTTGGCAAGCATGATAAAGGATGATATACGCAGTAGGTTTCCCGAACCTTATGCAAGTATGTATTGTCAACAATTTGATGATTTCAAGACCGTTGCAGATTTCTTTGAATTTGCAGCAAAGTTAGTGAGAAGATAATAACATATTTATAACTAGTCTTTGCTTTTTGCAGATTCAAGTAAATAAGGCTTAAGGTTAGGTATAGAAAGCCCAGCATCAAGGCGGTCCCATCCCGCACAATATGGCGAAGACCTTTGATGGTCCGCCAACCTTAGAGCGTAGCGGTTCCGAGCACCGAGTAGGGCGGTTTTCTCCCTCGCTCCTGAGGAGAGAGGGTCGGGGTGAGAGGTGGAGCCTTCTTTAATGGTAAAGAAGGACGGGATGATTTTAGAAAATCTTTAATATTAAAGAAAGAGATTTATGCACGATATACAAATCATAATCATGGCCGGCGGCGTTGGCAGCCGCTTCTGGCCTATGTCAACCCCCGATTACCCAAAGCAGTTCATAGATGTGATGGGTGTCGGCCGTTCCCTCATTCAATTGACAGTAGATAGATTGAAGCCAATCTGTCCTGTCGAGAACATGTGGGTAGTGACAAACGAGAAATACATCAGCATAGTCAAGGAGCAAATCCCTGATATGCCAGTAGATAACATATTAGCAGAGCCGGAGGCTCGCAATACCGCTCCATGTATTGCTTATGCCTGCTGGAAGATCCAGAAGCAGCATCCTGATGCCAACATCGTGGTGACACCATCCGATGCCCTGGTCATTAATACCTCGGAGTATCAGCGAGTACTCAGCAAGGCATTGAGCTATACATCCGATAAGAACGCCATCGTTACGATCGGTATTAAGCCAAGCCGCCCAGAAACAGGCTATGGCTATATAGCCTCAGCAGAGCCAACATCCGTAGATGAAATCTACAAGGTTGAGGCTTTCAAGGAAAAGCCAAACCTGGAGACAGCCGAGCAATACCTTGCCGCTGGCAATTACTATTGGAATGCTGGAATCTTCGTATGGAACATCGATACCATCAGCAAAGCAATCCGCACCTTCCAGCCTCAGCTTGCCAGCATCATGGACGAGATGGCACCTTCTTTCTATACCGAACAGGAGAAAGAGGTGGTCGGCAAACTCTTCCCAACCTGCGAGAAGATAAGCATTGACTATGCTGTGATGGAGAAGTCAAAGGAAATCTATACCTTGCCAGCCGAGTTTGGTTGGAGCGACTTAGGCAGCTGGGGCAGCCTCCGTACCTTGCTTCCACAGGATGAGGCTGGCAATGCCAAGGTAGGCAAGGACATCCGCTTGTATGAATGCAAGAACTGCGTGGTTCATGCAGCCGATGAAAGCAAGGTGGTTGTTCAAGGCTTGGATGGCTATATCGTAGCAGAGAAGAATGGACAACTGCTTGTTTGTTCTTTGAAAGATGAGCAGAGAATTAAAGAATTTGGAAAATAATTTATGTCAAATCAAGCATCAGATAATAATAAACGAATAGCGAAGAATACATTGCTTCTTTACTTCCGTATGCTCTTTATGATGGCGGTGTCTCTGTTTACGAGCAGAGTTGTCTTGAATACATTGGGAGTAGAGGATTATGGTATATATAATGTGGTTGGAGGAATTGTTGCTATGTTCGGATTCATTAATGGATCCATGTCATCTGCAACGCAGCGATACATCACTTTTGCCTTGGGTAAAGGAGATAAGAATAGATTGCAGACCATATTTAGTACAACACTTCAGATTCATACGCTGATAGCAGGTGTAATCGTGTTATTGGGAGAAACCATCGGCTTGTGGTTCTTATATAATAAGATGCAGATACCTTCTGATAGAATGGACGCAGCCTTCTGGGTGTTGCAGTGTTCTATAATAGCTGCTGTCGTTATGATTATAAGTGTACCCTATAATGCGGATATTGTCGCTCATGAGAAAATGTCGGCTTTTGCTTATATCTCCATTTTGGAGGTGGTATTAAAGTTGGCTATTGTCTATATGCTGTTAGTGTTCTCATTTGATAAGTTAGTCTTGTATGCTTTCCTGCTCTTGGCGATACAGATATTGATTCGATTTTGCTATAGCTATTATTGTAACAGGCATTTTGAAGAAACTAAATACAAGCATGTGTGGGATAAAGCATTGTTTAAAGAAATGACTGGTTTTGCTGGTTGGAGTATGTTTGGTAACTTGGCGGCTGTGCTATTCGGGCAAGGTTTGAACATGCTGTTGAATGTCTTTTTCGGACCTGTTGTTAATGCTGCCCGTGGTATTGCAGTTCAGGTACAGAATGCTGTTCAGCAGTTTGTTCTCAACTTCCAGATGGCGCTCAATCCTCAAATTACCAAAACATATGCACAGGGAGAAATGCAGGAAATGCACAAGTTGATGTTTCGCAGTGCACGATTCTCATTTTTTCTGCTCTTCTTTCTATCTTTGCCTGTCCTTTTTGAAACTCAATTCATATTGACAGTATGGCTGAAGACAGTACCAGATAATACTGTTGTGTTTTTGCGTATTATGCTATGTACATCTTTGATATATACTTTGTCTAATCCTCTGATCATTGCTAATCAGGCTACAGGCAAGGTGCGAAAGTATCAAGCAATTTGTGGAACAATATTATTGATGATATTACCGGTATCGTATATAAGTCTTCGGTTAGGACTTCCTGCATACTCTGTATTCATTATACACTTTCTGATGGAGTCTCTGACGCAGATTGTACGAATGCTTCTGCTTCGTCCTTTAATTGGAATTAGAATCATTGATTATTTTAAATTCATTTATTCACCAGTACTGTTGGTTAGCGTTGTCTCAATAATTTTTCCAGCATTGGTCTATTTCAATATGAGAGATACTGTGATTAGATTTTTCTTAGTTGAAATTGTATGCATTCTTTCTGTCTCATTTTTTGCATATTTCTTAGGCTTGTCCTTTAATGAAAGAATGTTTGTAAAATCTAAGGTGATTATTTTACTTAAAAATACATTAATAAAAAAAATATGAAAATAAAGTTGATATATTGGAATAGTGATAATTTTGGCGATGTTTTAGGTCCATTTATTATAAATCATCTTTCAAATGTTAGTATAAAGATGAAATATAGTTCTATAACTGTATTTGAGTTTTTTAAAATCCTTTTTAAAGGTCTTCTCAAAATGAGATTTAAATACTTGCTCAACGAATTATTTCATAGAACGTATTTTTTTGAAAAAACTTATTTGTCTGTGGGATCTATAGCGTCTTGGGGAAATAGTAAAAGTATTATATGGGGAAGTGGTTTTATGAACGAAAATGAAAAATTTGGTGGAGGAAAAATTTTGGCTTTAAGAGGAAAGTTATCTGCTGATAAAGTTAGAAATCATATATCCTATAAGGTTACGTCTTTTGGTGATCCTGCATTATTATTAAGTATTATTTATGATAAACCTCAAAGTCAGGAGCATTTAGTCGGCATTATACCGCATTGGAAGGAATTTGATTCTATTAGATCTTCTTGTTCTGATAAATTTATGATTGATTTAAGAACCCAAAATATAATTTCGGTTATTGATAAAATTCGTTCTTGTAAGTATATAATGTCAAGTTCTCTTCATGGTATTATAGTTGCTCATTGTTATGGTATTCCTGCAATTTGGATTAAAGAGGGATATACAGATACCGATGGTTTTAAATTTAAAGATTATTTTAGTTCTGTAGGTATCAGAAACTATCTGCCTTACACAAATTATAAGCAACTCATTTCTGATGATCAAAAAGTCATAGAATTCTTTGCTTTTAATAGGGATATATCTCTTCCTCAAATAGATATAAAAGAAATTCAAAAATCATTATTGTTGAGTTTTCCTCTACCTTTGAAGTCAAAATGGAAAAAAAACTGCTTATGAAAAGAATAATGTTAAGTGTTATTATCCCAGTTTATAATGCTGAGTCGTATATTTTACGATGTTTAGACAGTATTGTTTTTCAGCCATTTTCTGATTTAGAAATTATAATTATTGATGACGGAAGTACTGATTGTACTAAAAAAATTTGCAGATTATATCAAACTAAGCATCAGAAAATACGTTTGATAAGTAAAGTTAATGGTGGTGTTAGTAGCGCTAGAAATCTTGGATTGAGGTTAGCTGCTGGTCAGTATGTTACTTTTGTTGATGCTGATGACTTTTTGCTTCCTGGTACTTTTAATTCAAGATTGTTTGTCAATGAATATGATTTGATTCAAATTCCACGCACTGGAGGAAGTTTCTATAAAAAGTATGATTCTGATATAGAATGTTTGAATAAAAAAAGTTTTAATAGTTTTATTAGTTCTAATTATTACTTTGAATGTTGGGGAAAAATTTACAAGAAAAGTTTGCTAGATGGTATTTGGTTTGATGAAGAGTTGAAGATAGGAGAAGATTTACTGTTCTTTTTGATGTTTTCTCAAAGAGTTTGTTCATTCAAATTATACCATAATACTGGAGCATATCATTATTCTGATGTTCCAACTTCGGCAATGCACACTTTAGAGACGACAAGATACAATGAGATTTTACTAAATAAAATATTAAAACTCAATCATAATAAAGATGTCTTTTTGGCAAATATAATATTATTAGATTATTTTTATGGTAGTTTACATATGAAAGTATGTAGATATAAAATAAGTAAAATCTTTTCTCTTCCTATTAGATGGTGGGTGAAAATAGCTTTATTATTAGATCAAATGTTTAGTAATAATGTTTGCCTAATTATGTTAAAAATATTAAAGCGTGAAAAAATATGATTTATCAAATTATAATTTTATTGTCAATATTGGTTCTATTTGTTAAAAATAAAAAGTCTAAGCTTGTTTTGGGATATTCTTTAATATTATTAATGGCATTCGTTGGTGCTTTTAGAAATATTGATATTGGAACAGATACAGGAACTTGGTATTACAGTAATTGGTTTTTTACCACTTTTGAGCTAAAAACATGGAATCATTTTACACCATTTGAACCAGGTTTTAATATTCTGATGGCTTTATCAAAATATATAATTAATTCGTATGAGTTTTTTTATTGTGTAATATTTTTAACAACAATAGCCTTTATATGTATTTCTGCAAAAAAAATAAGAGTTAGCATTATTTATGTTTTTTCTTTTTTCTTTTTAACTTATTGTTTTGCTCAAAGTCTTAACATAGTTCGTCAAATGTTTGGTTTGAGTATAGGGTGTTTTTTGATTGCTGAATTTTATAATAAAAAAATATCATTTGTTATTTTTGAATTAAGTATTTGCTTTTTATGCTATTTGATACATCATAGTTTACTAATATTAGGTTTATTTCCTATATTTGTATATTTTGATTTCAATAAATATTGTTCGGAAAAGATTTTGATATTATTGCTAGTTTTAATGCAAGTTTTATCATTGTTTTTCCTGCCATTATTAACTTCATATTTATTAGGATTTACTGGTGTGTTGGATGATAGATCTAATCATTATATTGAGATTATTGATGAATATGGTGCAAGTTCAGAAGTTGGTTGGATAACGAGTTTTGTATCAAATTTTGTTTTAGTATTATTATCCAAGCATAATAGAAATTGTTTTTTCTATTTTGCTTTTTTAGGGACATTATTGTCGATATTATTATCTTCTTTTGGGGCAATAGGAAGAATTTCTATTAATTTGTCTTTCTTCTCGATAATGTATCTGGCTTTTATATGGGATAAAATAAAGTGCAATTCTTATTATTTGCTTTTAAAGATCATATATATTTCTTCTTGTGTATATATCCTTTATGGAAGCTTAATAAACAATAAAGAATATAATCCTTATTCAACGATGTTCTTTTAAAATATCAAATAGATAATGATGTGAGGATTGATTTTTTTTTGGGGGGGGGGAATAGTTGAGTTTATGAAAGCTCAAGTCATATTATTCTCACGAATATTGAATTTTTTAGAAATTATTAGTTAAATTAATTGCAATGAAACATGCATTTTTAATTGGTGCTTACAAAAATCCATTGTATCTAGAGTCTTTAATTAATTCTCTAGATTCAGAGAAAAGTAATATTTATGTACATGTAAATGCGGAGTCTTGGATTCAGTTTAAATACTTGGCAACAAAGTATCAAGCTAAATCTAATGTTCATTTTCTACATGATATAAAGGTACTTTGGGGAGGTAGTTCACTGCTTCAATCCATTATTTTGCTCATTCGTTCAGCATTACAAGAAAAGGATAATCAAGTCTTTCATTTAATTACTGGGCAAGATATTCTAATCAAACCTTTGTCTGAGCTCTTTGCATTTTTTGATGGAAACCCCAACAATTATTTAAGCTGGTTATTGCCAAATGATGATATTTATTCTTTTGAAAATGGAGGATTAGGGCGCTATAATTATTATTTGTTATTTGATACTTTTAACTGTCGCAACCCTAATATTTTCACTAAACTTAATCATATAGTACTAATGATTCAACGTAGTGTTGGATTTCATAGATCAGAAATGAAAATAACTCCAATATATGGAGGATCATCTTGGTGGTCTTTACAACGAAATGCTTTAGAATATTTTATAACTACATATGAACAGTTGAAATTAGGAAAACGCTTGGCCCATACTTTTGCGCCTGATGAAATGATTTTCCAAACAATTTTGTTGAATTCATCCAAAGGGTTTAAGTTAGTTAATGATAATCTGCGTTATATGGTCTGGAAAGCCGGTGCTCCTGGTCCTAAAACATTAATGTTAGAAGATTTTGTTAATATAACTAAGTCAAGTGCTTTCTTTGCAAGAAAAGTAGACCCTGAATATAGCGCTGAATTAATATTAAAAATAAATTCTTTTTCAAATGATAAAAATAAGTGTAATAGTACCTGTATATAATGTTGAAAAGTATCTTCGTCGATGTTTGAATTCTCTATTAATTCAAACGCTCAAATCGATAGAAATAATACTAGTAGACGATGGGTCAACAGATGGTAGTCCGAGAATTTGTGATGAGTATTCTGTTAAATATTCATTTATAAAAGTTGTGCATAAAAAAAATGAAGGACTTGGCTTTGCGAGAAATTCTGGACTATTGCTATGTAATGGAGAATACGTTGCTTTTGTAGACAGTGATGATTTTATAGACCCTCAAATGCTGGAAAATTTATATGAGTTTGCAATCAAAAACTCTTTAGATGCATGTTTTTGTGGTTATAAGTTTTATATTGATGAAAACCATATTACACAAAAAGAAGAATCTCAACATTGTACAATTTATTCTGGTAAAAATAACGTAAAGCAAGTTCTTTTAGATATGGTAGGGGCTGAGCCGAGTTTTCATTCTGATGTAAAAGTTCTCTCTTCTGTATGGAAAGGCTTGTATAAATTTGATATTATTAAGGAGAAAAATATACAATTTGTATCTGAACGAGAATTTATAGCAGAAGACATGATATTTCATTTAGATTTTTTACCTCATTGTACAAGTATAGGATTTATACCCTTCTGTGGTTATTTTTATTGTGCTAACACTTCTTCTCTAACTCGTGTTTATAATCCAGAACGATTTGAAAAGGAAATTATTTTGTATAATGCGATTGAAAATAAACTTGATCAATTAGGATTTTCTAAGCATGAATATTTGAATAGAGTTGATCGTTATCTTTTACTTAAGATTCGTGCGTGTATTAGTTTGTTGGCTTTATTTTCAAATAGATATGGTTATAGAATTATGAGAAAATCTGCAAAAATAATCTTAAATACCTCTGAGGTAAAAGAAATGGTTTCTAGATATCCATACCAAGAACTTCCTTTAAAACATAGATTGTTTTTTTTGATGGTTAAATGGAAAATAGCAGACTTATTATTAATAATGTATAAAATTTTAAAATAATATTATTTATGAAAGTAGTTCTTTTAGCAGGTGGCTTCGGCTCCCGTATTTCCGAGGAGTCACAGTTCAAGCCAAAGCCGATGATTGAAATCGGTGGTATGCCTATCATCTGGCATATCATGAAGGAGTATGCCTATTATGGTTATACTGAGTTTGTAATTTGTGCTGGTTATAAGCAGGAGTATATCAAAGATTGGTTTGCCAATTACTTCTTGCATAACTCAGATATCACTTTCGATTATCGCAATGGTAAGAACGAGATGACTGTTCATCAGACCAATATGGAACCATGGAAGGTAACAGTGGTTGATACTGGCTATAATACTATGACTGGCGGACGTATCAAACGCATTCAGAAGTATGTGGGCAACGAGCCTTTCTTGATGACATATGGTGATGGTGTTTGCGATGTGGAAATAGACAAGTTGGTTGAGTTCCATAAGAGTCATGGAAAATTGGCAACATTGACAGCCGTGAAGATGGCGCAGGATAAGGGCGTACTTGACATCAGCGGAGATTTTGCTGTAAAGTCATTCCGTGAGAAGAATGCAAGTGATGGAGCACCTATCAATGCGGGATATATGGTACTACAGCCAGAGGTGTTCGATTTATTGGATGGTGATTCTTGTGTATTCGAGAAGACAGCTCTTGTAGAGCTTGCTAAGCGTGGTGAATTGATGTCTTACGTGCATGAAGGCTTCTGGCAGTGCATGGATAATATCCGTGAGAAAAACATGCTCGAAAAACTTCTTGCAGAGGGCAAGGCTCCTTGGAAGCGTTGGGAACGTTCTATCCCTTCTATTGAGGCTCGCAAGTTAACAGGTAATATTTAAAAAATACAGGAATAATTATGATTGACGTATTTGATGGATTTTTCAAGGGCAAGAAAGTCCTTGTAACAGGTCATACAGGTTTTAAAGGCTCCTGGTTGTGCATCTGGCTTCATGAGTTGGGTGCAGAGGTCATAGGTGTAGGCCTAGACCCATATTCAGAGCGTGATAACTTTGTTCTTTCAGGCATCGGTTCAAAGATAAAGGCTGACATCCGTGCTGATATTCGTGACGGAGAGAATATGAAGCAAATCTTTGCTGAGTATCAGCCTGAGATTGTTTTCCATTTGGCGGCACAGCCATTGGTTCGCCTTTCTTACGAGATTCCTGTAGAGACATATGAGGTGAACGTCATGGGAACTATTCATATAATGGAAGCTATCCGTGCTACCAAGAGTGTGAAGGTGGGTGTAATGATTACTACCGACAAGTGCTATGATAATAATGAGCAGTTGGAAGGATATGTAGAGACCGACCCATTTGGAGGTTATGATCCATACAGTTCTTCTAAGGGCGCTTGTGAGGTGGCTATACAGTCATGGAGACGTTCTTTCTTTAATCCTGCTGACTATGGAAAGAAGCATACCGTGAGCCTTGCTTCTGTAAGAGCTGGTAACGTAATCGGTGGTGGTGACTGGGCTAAGGACCGCATTATACCAGACTGTATCCGAGCTTTGGAAACAACCAAGGTGATAGATATCCGTTCTCCTAAGGCCGTTCGTCCATGGGAGCACGTGTTGGAACCATTGTCCGGATATATGCTCTTGGCTCAGAAAATGTGGAATGATCCTACAGGTTACTGTGAAGGATGGAACTTTGGTCCTGAAGCTGATAGTGTATTGACCGTTTGGGAAGTGGCTTCTGCCATCGTTGAGAATTTTGGCTTTGGCGAGTTGAAAGATGTTTCTGATCCGAATGCACTCCATGAGGCAAACCTTTTGATGCTCAATATCAATAAGGCAAAGACTCGCTTAGGATGGAAGCCAAGACTGAATGCCAAGCAGTGTGCCATGCTTACCTCTGACTGGTATAAACGATACAAGACAGAAAATGTATATGACCTCTGTGTAGAGGAAATCAATAAATTCATAGGATAATGAAAATTTCAATTTTAGGAACCAATGGCTTCCTTTCTACTGCCATTGCCAAATATGCCAATGAAGCAGGATGGAACCTGGATATGTATGGACTGGATGAACCAACTGCCCATAAGTTTGACAATTTCTATAAGGTAAACTTGATGGATGCGGAACTGGATTGCTCTGGTTTGCTGACTTCTGACATCATTGTTTATGCGATAGGTGCTGGTATCCAGGCAAACCTCAAGGAAGGTTTCAATCTAATTTATAACCTCAATGTTACAGCTCCTGTCACCATCTGTAATAAGTTGAAGGAACTTGGATACAAGGGCCGTTTTGTTACTTTCGGTAGTGTCTTTGAAATGGGCGAGACTCATGAAGAGCGTTTCTTCACGGAAGAAGATGTCCTGACTTCTACTTGTCCTGCACCAAATGACTATACTGTAAGTAAGCGCATGTTGAGTAGTTTCGTCTCTTCATACAAACATGATTTCACTCACTGGCATTTCTATATCCCAACGATTTACGGTGCAGGTGAAAATCCAAAGCGTTTGATACCATACGTAATCAATGCTATTCGTAATGGCGAGGAACTTCATTTTACTGCTGGTGACCAAACTCGACAGTATGTACATGTAAGTGAGGTGCCACGTATGTTGGCTCAGGCATTTGAAAATAATCTGCCATCAGGACTTTATAATATCCAAGGTAAGGAGACTGTTACTGTAAAGGAGATTGTGACGGAGATACATCATGCTATGGGTAAGGAAGTGCCGGATGGTTGTTTCGGTAGCGTGCAACGTGCTGATGTGGGTATGAAATACCTGGCATTGGATGGTAAGAAACTGCATGATGCTACTGGCTTTGAGGCAAGTATTAAGATAACAGATGTAATCGACACATATTAAAAATTAAGTATGTCACAGATAGATAAAGTTAGAATCATACCTCGTCGTCTCATAGCAGACGACAGAGGCTGGTTTTTGAAAGCAATTACAGGAAAAGAGGAGGATATACCTTCTCATACAGGTGAGGTTTACCTTACTATGGGTAAGCCTGGTCAAGCTAAGGGTGGTCATTATCATCCAGAAGCTGTGGAGTGGTTTACCATCATTGAGGGTTGTGCCATCTTGAAATTGGAGGATATGGAAACGCATGAACGCAGAGACATTGAGATGCCTTTTGAAAAGGCTCAGACCGTTTTCATTCCTAATGGAGTGGCGCATATCGTAGTAAATAACAGCGATAAGAATTTTATATTGTTGGCTTATACTGATAAGTTGTATGATCCAGCAGATACAATTACTTATCAGATTGATTAGAATTGTTATGAACATACTTTTCACAACCAGTAATGAATATGCTTGTCATGCGGGAGTAGCTATAACTTCTCTATTTGAAAATAATAAAGGCATTGATATCAATGTCTTTATTATGACAACTGGATATAGTGATGATAATTTGTTACGTATGGCTAATTTGGCTGACAGATATCATCAGAAGATTAAGGTTATCACTGTTGAAGAAAAAAGTCTGCAATTTGAAATTCCTACAGGAAAATGGGGGATATATACATATCTAAAGCTTTTTGCATATCGATATATTCATGTAGACAGACTTTTGTATCTTGACACAGATATAATTGTCTGTCCTAATGATATTTGTCATCTTTCTGATATTAATGAAATTGATATTTCTAATTATTATATAGCCATTCCGCCAGATACAAATAGATATAATTTTTATCGCAATAAATTGCCTTTTTATGGATGCTGTGGTGTTATCTACATGAATTTAGAGAAGTGGCGTAGCGAAAACTTAACCCAAAAAGCATTTGATTTTCTGAATCAAGAGGCTTGTCATATAAAGTATGCAGAACAAGACATTTTGAATAATATTTGCAAAAATCATATATATGAATTACCTCTTAGATATAATATGATGAATTTATATTTGAAGAATGATTCGTATTTGCCAAATAAATACAAAACAATTTTTGAAGTTGAGCTGAGAAAAACAGTCATCTTGCATTATGCTGCAGTCATTAAACCTTGGAATAGTGATTGTAATTTTTATTTAAAAAATCTCTACTGGAGATATGCTAAGCTGTCGGGATGGAATATAAAATCTTCACGTTCTAGTGAATATACTATTTTGAGATGGGGTGGTAAACTGTTTTTTACTTTACTTCAGAGCTTAGGGCTATATAAACATAAAAATCTGTTTTTATCTAGACGAAATGTACATAGTATAAATCCAAATTTCTAACGATAAAAGTTTATATACAATGAAGAAAAAACTTTCGGTAGTTATTCCGACTTTAAATAGATATGAGTATTTACGTCGTACAATACAAATTCTTTTGCCTCAAATAAGTCGCAACCAAAGTCGAGTTGAGCTCGTGGTATGCACTAACGCTTGTACCGATAAAACGGATCAATATATGAAATCCTTGATAACTCAATTTCCATATTTAGTATATAAAAAATTTGATGAATATGTTGAGGTCGGTGCTAGCATGGCACGTTCCGTAAATCAGTGTACTGGAGAATATGTTATATTATGGGGAGATGATGATGTCGCATATCCTTATTTTATAGATTATATTTTACAGGTATTGGCTGAATATGAAGATGTAGGGGTTATTCACTTGAACAGATTACAAGGTAAAGACACAAAATATGGTTTGAAAGAGTTGAAAGTTGTAAATAGAATTTTTGAAAACGAATTTATAGAATTTTCTTTGGAAGATTTAATACAATCTTTTACTCTTGATTTAGGCTTTATTTCCTCTCTGGTTTTTAAGCATAAAATTTGGGATGATGGGAAAGATTTCTTTTCTCCAACGCATTATGGTTATGAGTTTTTGGCAATTATAATGAATGGTGCAAAAAAGCAGAAATGCTTATATTGTAATTTGCCGGTTGAAATACAGAGAAATCCATTCAATCGTGATTATTCTGCAAAATGGCCATTGTATGCATTAATTGGGGTACCAAATATGATGAGTGATTTTGATAAATGGGGAATTACCAAACATGCGTTTGATTCATGGAATAAAGCAGAAAACAGAAATACAATTAAATTTATATGGAACTTATTGTATACAACAGAAAAACGAAAATTTTATAAGCCTTTGTGTTGTGATATTAATAAATATCAACACTGTGTTTTAAGAAAAGTATTAACATATTTGATAGTTTATCTTTTCCCTCGTTCTGTTTTTAGATGTCTTAAAAAAAGTCTTTATCGATGAATACTTAGAATATATCACTGAGTCCTTTTTTAGTTGGCTCAGTGAGAAAATAATAAAATGATATTAAAATTTAGTCAAAATCAGGTTTCTCACCTGTTGGGTTGAGCCGATGGATGTCAAACCTCGTATTCTTGGCTTAATGTGATTGAAGACGATGGCGCAGTGCAAAGCTACTGCTTTATTTTGAGATCGGTGATACGGCATTCTGTGGATTGTTACATTCTATTGCCGTACAATTATATTTATTAACAAGCAAGTTGACATATACTCACTTGCAAAACTTCAGTAAATAAAATGCAAAAAACAAAACCATTAGTAACTGTAGTTGTTCCGGCTTATAATACAGCTTCATATATCGGTAGAATGTTAGATTGTATAAAAAATCAAACATATAAAAATATTGAAGTTATTGTAATAAATGATGGCTCAACAGATGAAACCCTTAGTGTAGCGAAGAAATACGCAGATATCGACAATCGCTTTACTTTTATAGATATTCCGAATCATGGGGTTTCTTATGCTCGTAATTTGGGAATAGAAAAGTCCCATGGAAAGAAAGTCTTTTTTTGGGATAGTGATGATGTTGTTAATGTAGATACGATTGAGAAATGCTTGGAGTATGCAGAAAAAAATAATGTGAGTTCCGTTTTATATGGATATTGTGATCGTTATAATGGCCAAGATCAAGCACCTCATAAGTCTGTTTTATCAGGACAGATTTTTAGAAATGATGAAATCGTAAAAAAAGTTATGCCTAATTTTATCGGTCATTCTTTCTCTGATGTCAACCTTTGGATAGAAGGTAAACAACCTCTACGATATGGTAAAGAGTCTACTGCTTTATGGCACATCATGTGTGACTTAGACATTATTAAATCTAACAACATTCGTTTCGATACAGGATTATCTTTAGGGGAGGATACAACATTTATTAATACTTATTTCTTGTATGAAGATTCAATTGGGTATTTAGATGAATGTTTTTATCATTTAGAGCAAAGAGCTAATGGAGCAAATCTCTCAAGCATTACAAATGCAAATAAAAGGTTAATTGATAAAACAAAGCTTATTTTTTCACGTTTAAAGATTGATGAGCTTGCAAAGAATGTATGTAATCGTAATATACATCGATATTGGGAAGGAACTTTAATTTTTAGTGCTTTAGAAATGGCATTGCGTATGTCGCACAATCCTATTTGTTCCCGAAAAGTAAATAAGGTGGATTATTTGGATTTTATGAAAATTGATGCAGTAAAACTTTCTGTGAGACAATTTTCACCCTCTTTTGGCTTAAAAGTTCTTCCTTTTATGATACTGAAAATATTGGGACCTAGTATTTTGTTTGACTTATGTAGTATAATTCCCAAGAAATTTGTAAAAATTATAGTATAGTAAAGTTGTTAGTCAGTAGATAACAACTTTGAATTTCCAAAGACTCACAACATGGCACCTTGCATCATCTCTGCTTGCTGGAAGATACAGAAGATGCATCCGATGGCAATTTCGGTGGAGGAAATCTACAAGGTTGAGGCTTTCAAGGAAAAGCCAAACCTGGAGACTGCTGAGCAATACCTTGCTGCCGGCAATTACTATTGGAATGCCGGAATCTTCGTATGGAACATTGATACTATCAGCAAGGCAATTCGTACTTTCCAGCCAAACCTTGCCAGCATCATGGATGAGATGGCACCTTCTTTCTATACCGAACAGGAGAAAGAGGTAGTTGGCAGACTCTTCCCAACTTGCGAGAAGATAAGCATTGACTATGCCGTAATGGAGAAGTCGAAGGAAATCTATACCTTGCCAGCCGAGTTCGGCTGGAGCGACTTAGGCAGCTGGGGCAGTCTTCGTACCTTGCTTCAACAAGATGAGGCTGGCAATGCCAAGGTAGGCAAGGACATCCGATTGTATGAATGCAAGAACTGCGTGGTTCATGCAGCCGATGAAAGCAAAGTAGTAGTTCAAGGCTTGGATGGCTATATCGTAGCCGAGAAGAATGGACAACTGCTTGTCTGTTCTTTGAAAGAGGAACAGAGAATTAAAGAGTTTGGGAAATAGATAAATTTGATAAAGATGTTCATAAAGAAAATAAAAATACATAATTTCATGAAATACAAGGATACAACTTTCGAGTTGCATCCCAATATGATATTACTTGTTGGTGGAAATAATTCCGGCAAGACCACATTGTTACATGCTTTGGCAACATGGGAATATTGTAAAACGGTATTGATTTATGAAAAGAGTCCTAAAGCCCTATTGAATGGTTTTAGAGGAGATGGTTATGGTATAACTATAGATGATTTCACCCCGATTAATCTTCCGTCATTCAAGTCTTTATGGACAAATCTTACAGCATTGGGTGGTTATTCTCTTTCCATAAAGTGCTATTGGGACGATAATTCCGGAATTGAAAAGTTTTTGGAAATTAGTTTGGCTTTAGCTCAGGAACGTTTATATATAAAGCCTACTGCATCAAACTTGGTGGAAGAAGATATTCTGCCTAAAATAGCTTATCTTCCGACATTTGCAGGTATTGGCAGCAAGGAACAATGGTTTTCAAAAGCTTACAGGAATAAACTCATAGGGCAAGGACTTGCTGGTGCTATTTTGCGTAATCAAATTATGGAGCTATGGCTGCAAAATATCAAATTGAGAAACGATAGAAAAAATGGACGTATGCGTTTAAGTGATGCAGACCTTAAATATATAAGAGAAAATGATCCATACGATATTTTGAACCAATATGTATTTAAGGTATTTCGGGGTGTGCTTTATCCAAAACGGTTCGATCCTGAGTTTCATACTCATGTGCAAATCAATTTTAGAAAAGGAGAAATTAAAGGGAAGCGATTCGCCCCTTTCCCAAAGTACAATGAGCGTGACATTATGATGGAGGGACGAGGCTTTTTGCAGTGGTTAAGTGTCTTGACTTTCGTGTTGACCCCCGATATAGACGTTCTATTGTTGGATGAACCAGACTCCCATCTACACTGTGTGTTAAAGAGTGAATTGTTTGAAGACCTGAAGCAGATTGCTGCTAAACAACACAAGCAAGTTATTGTTGCAACACATTCGTCAGAGGTGATAAAGGCTTTTGATTATGCAGAGATTTTATCTATTGTCAAAGGTAATCCTAAATATTTGACAGGGGAAGAAGGCAAATGCTTGGTATTATCTTCATTAGGGACAGAGTTTTTTCCTTTGTTGGAGTCTATTCAGAGAAACAAAAAAGCATTCTTGGTGGAGAATAATAGTGATGCTAAGTTTTTGGAAATCTTTTGCAACAAATTTGATATATGGCCAAACAATATTACTATTTGGGCTACAGCTACAAAGCATAAAGAACGAAAAGCTTTCTATAACTTTCTTAGAAATACGATTGTTGACCTAAAAGTATTAAGTCTTAATGACCGTGATAACAGAGATTATCATGATACAATGAAATCTTTACATGACAAGCAGTTTGCCAACGATGTTCATGATGGAAATTGTGAACTAAGGTATCGAACATGGAGACGATGGGAAATGGAGAGTTACTTAATTTGTCCAGAGGCCATTGCAAGACTTGTTGAAAGACAAGGTGGGGACAAAAGCTACGATGAGTGCCTAAAAGAAGTAAATGACTATATTGGGACTTTAGGTGTTATAGTCAACGTTGACTATAAGCAATCCGATAAGACGGCATCGAATGGAGTCCTTTTTGACAGGGATGCTAAAGAATTGGTTTATCCTGTATGTGAACACTTCAGGATATCGAAGTTTGATATTGCAAGGGAAATGAGTGAAGATGAAATCTTTGAAGATGTCCGAACTCTATTAAATGAAATCTTGGAGTTTTCAAGATTGTGAGAATTTTCAAATCTAACATAAAAGAAGAAATGGAAACTGTAAAAGTATTAAATATAGATATTCAGAACATTACTCGTCAGGAACTCTTGGAGAACCTGAAGGAGGGTGTTCTTGTGACTCCTAATCTTGACCATCTGATAAAGCTTCAGAAGGACAAGGAGTTTTATGATGTGTATCAGAAGTCGGAATGGGTGGTGTGTGACAGTAAGATCCTCTACCTGTTCGGTAAGTTGTTGAAGACTCCAATCAAGGAAGCGATTCCGGGTTCCAGCTTCTTCACCTCTTATTATATGTTTCATAAGGATGATGCAAACTGCAAGATTTTCTTGCTTGGTGCCAAGGAGGGCATTGCTGCCAAGGCTATGGAACGTATCAATGAGAAGGTGGGGCACGAGATGGTGGTTGGTGCTCATTCTCCTTCCTTTGGCTTCGAGAAGCATGAGGATGAATGCGAGGAGTTGGTTCGTATCGTGAACGAGAGTGGTGCTAATGTGCTGCTCGTTGGTGTGGGTGCTCCTAAGCAGGAGAAGTGGATTATGAAGTATCGTGATAAGATGCCTGGAGTAAAGGTATTCATGGCTCTGGGAGCTACCATCGACTTCGAGGCAGGAACTTTGAAACGTGCGCCTAAGATTTGGCAGAAGATTGGTATGGAGTGGCTGTATCGTTGCATGAAGGAGCCAAAGCGCCTCTTCAAGCGTTATTTCGTGGATGATATGCAGTTCTTCTATTACTTCGGTAAGCAGCTCTTGGGAATATACAAGGATCCGTTTAAATGACGATAGCGGTGTATCGGTACCAGGCGTAGTGGTACAATCTTCCGAAGCTGTTATTCGGATGGCTGCGGTATGCGTATTAAATAATTTTTCGATTATGTCTTTATTGTAAGTTATCCTCTTTTTCAATGAGTAATGTTTCATATGGAGTGTTTTAATCTAATATATAGACTTTTAGTACTGTTTAGTATAACCTTGGCTCTCATTGGTATATGGCAAAGCTGGGATAAGTTCTATCTATTCTTGTTGTTATTTACTACCTGCTTGTTGCTATGTGGGCGATGGGTGAGAGACATGTATTCTAAGTTCGTGTTTTGTTGCCTAAGGATGAGAGGAAGGGTTGTGACTTCCTTTCGTAACTTAGTTATCGAGGCTTCGAACTATTTGGCAAGGAAAATACAAAAGTGGGAGCTAAGCGATACTATGCCTTCTTTGCTTTTGTTATCACCAAAAGCGGATGCTGAGGCTCACAAGGAGTATATTCGACGATTAAAGGCTGCCATTGATAATCCAGATGTTCATAATATAGCCCTTTCTGGTGCTTATGGGGCTGGTAAAAGTTCCATCCTGAAAACGTTCAAGGCTTGTTTTACAAGCTATAAAACTGTATATGTATCGCTTGCTTCATTTGGTGAAGAAGGAGGTAATGAAGACAAGGACGAGAATCGGTTGGAGTATAGAATCCTACAACAGCTATTTTACCAGGTTAAGATGTCAGACATCTCTGAGTCTCGCTTTGGAAGGATTGAGCGTACGAGCCTTGGGGGCAAAATATTGTGGACATTGCTGCTTTGCTTGATGGCAGCAAGTTATGTATGTTTGTTTAAAGCAGAATGGTTGCAAAAATTGCTTCCTAAAGTAAGTTCTGTCTTTAAACAAGAGTACATTAATGTCATATCCTTAGCAGTACTTGTGTTGGGGCTGGCTTTCTTGGTGTTCAAATTGGTACATTTTCTGAAAAGATTAGGGCTAAAGAATCTGGGTGTAAATGTAAGTTCTGCCAGTTTGGAGGTAGAGGATAAGAAGAATGTAACGGCAATGAATCGTTATTTGGATGAAATCCTGTATCTCTTCCAAAGGAAGAAATATGAGGTGGTATTCTTCGAAGACCTCGACCGATTTGGGGATATTCGCATTTTTACGAAGCTGAGAGAACTCAACCAACTTCTCAATCAATCGGAGGAAATCAATAGAAGGGTGGTATTTGTTTATGCATTATGCGATGATGTGTTCGACTGCCCTGAGGACAGAACGAAGTTCTTTGACTATATCATTCCTGTGATACCGTATGTGAATGTTTCAAACTCTGGCGATTTGTTTAAGAGAAGCTTTATGGAATTGCAATTACCAAAGGATAGTCTCTCTACCGAATTCTTAACAGACATTTCGCATTTTGTCAATGATACGAGGGTTTTGAAAAATATCGTCAATGAGTTCACGCTTTACCATCAAGTGCTTGATGCAAAGCTCGACTTGCAGCATTTGTTGGCTATCATCCTTTATAAAAACCTTTATCCGAAAGACTTTTGCTTGCTGCATCAAGGTAAGGGTATGTTGTATGATGTGTTTGCTTCTGTGGCTTTGCTAAAGAAAGAAAAGAGAAATCTTATACAGGCACGTATTAGGAAAGTAAATGATGAGGTGAAGAAAATAAATGATGAAATTCTTGAGAATATAAGTGAATTGAATGCATTGGTAGTTGCTTGTTTTCTCAGACAAATCCCTGGAAGAGATAAATATCCAAAAGATTTTAATGGTTATGATGTTTCTGTAGAGCAACTTTTTTCTGACGATTATGTATCTTTGATTCTACAGGGGAAAATGGGGTATCCTTCCTTTAATGGAAGATGTAAGCCTATAAGTAGGGATCAGATGATGCAAGCCCTGGGCGAGGATTTCGATTATGAAAAGCGCAAGGAGGTGATTGAGAAGAGAAACGATGGCGAATTGGATAGATTGTACAATGAGCGTAATCGTTTGGATAATAAATTGACTTATCTTGAGAATTTCCAATTGCATGATTTAGTCGATAATGTGCAAGGTGTGTTTGCTTATGTTGAGGCATATCAGCAACTTGATGATGTAGGGAAATCTGAATATGATATTCTTGGCTATCTTTTGAAAGAAGGATATATTGATGAAGACTATTTCTACTATATCTCGATATTCCAAGAGGGTAGAATGACCCCACAAGACCATGAATTCTTAATGTCTGTGAAATTTGATAAACCGAAGGGATATGGTTACAAGTTGACGGAAGTAGAAGCAATTGTAACAAACTTGAAAAATACGGATTATAACAAACCTGCCATTGTAAATTTCTGTTTGCTCCAATTCTTACTGGAGAGGGAGGAGGCATACGCCAATCAATGTTATATGTTATTCGCTACATTTTTGCAAACCGAAGGTTTGGACGCTATATATGATTATGTTCGGCATTATGAAAGCGTTTCTGTTTTTGTGAGAAGATTAGTGCGCTTTCATATAGGGTTTGTGGATGAACTGTTTGCGGATAAAATTCATTCCCTGCAAGATAAACTTAAGATGATGGCTTTGGTATTTGCTCATGCAGAGATTGATGACATTAGGAAGATAAATGAAGACCATCCTATCGGGAAACATCTGAATGACATTGATGAATATTGGGAAGCTTTTGCTTTGTGTGACGAAAATAAGGCTTTGGGCATATTAGATATAATCTGTTTGAAACTAAAGACGTTGAAGGACGGAAATACGCCTCTTTGCACTCGATTGCTGGAGTATGTTTGTGAATCACGAATGTTCCAATTAAACTTGAACAACATAAGGTTTGTTGCAGAAAAGAATGGCTTGGAGGTTGAAAATCAAGACGGTTCTGTATACTCTTGCATTTTGAATGGTAATCTTCAATTTTTGAAAAAGTATGTTCAAGATGATATTAATGGGTTTGCCGAGAACGTGGTTAAGGAGAAATATGAAAACTATGTATCAGAAGAGGAAGTTATAGGATTGTTGAAAAATAAACATGTAAAATATGGAACAAAAATAGATTTAATATACCACAAGGACTTCTTGGTAAAGGATGGTAAAGAAATGGATCCTGATTTATTGACATTTTTAATTGATACAGACAAAATTTTAGCCAACCTTGACAATGTAAAAACATATTATACTTCGGAAGATAATAAGTTTTCGAAAGAGCTTGTAGCCTTCATGAATAGGCATCGGGCTGAGATTGCAGATGATATAAAGAGTAAAACGGAAATAGAAACTGGTTATGACACATTTTTATCTGCCATTATCACAGAAAGATGTCTGGATAAAGACTTCGTTTATGCTATCTTTGGCAATCCTTGCTTGGTAGAAATCTGGAAAGAACAGGTTTCTCTCTTGAATGAAGAACAGTTGTTCTATGTGTTAAGGAAAAAATATGTTTCATTTGATTATATGAATTCAAAGGTGGCTAATCGTTTTTTACATTATTATATGGAAGATGATTCTGAGTTTGATTATGGCTTGTTTATCAAATCGTTGGAAGAATCTGAGGATGAGGTCCTGAAGGCGATGGCATCTGCTAAGTGTATTGCGAAAAGGATGTTGCACTTGAAGGAAATTCCTTATTGCCTGACGGCAATGGGAGATTCTTTTGAAAAATTCAAAAGGGTTGGTGATAATGTGAAAATTCCTAATGTTGACGGATATAAGGAGTTGGTTGATGCTTTGCATTCAGTCAAGTATTTAGGAAAGGTGGTACCGATGGGTAAAGAGATTTCTGTAAGGGTTCTAAAACATTGATGAAAATGAGCATATTCCAGACGAGACTATGTTTGGCTCAATTTTATGTGCAGATGAAGTGCATAAAAAAGCTTTGCGTTCAATGTGTCATTTGATAGATTGGAATATGAATCAGCATGGTTCTCCTAAGACGTTTACGCTTGAGGATATAAACTACATAACAACATTTGTGAAAATAATCCAAATTTGCTTTTTGCAAGAAAATTTAATGAGGATGACAAAATCTTAGATTTGTTAGATAAGAAATAGATAATTTTGAGGATGTAAATGTTGAAAGAGTCTATGTATATGCTTCTCCTCCTGTGAAGAAACTCATCGGCTATTTTGATGTTGACCATGTAATTTGTGAGAACCCAGATAAGCTATGGGGTGATTATAATAAGGTGGGATGTATCTCTAAAAAAGACTTTGTGTCTTATTTTAATAATTACTCCTATGGCTATGCTATCACAGTGAAAGAGGTTCATCGTTTTGCGAAGGATTATCAAATAGCTGAGATATTTGGTGAGAATTTCCAAGTACCGCAATCGTATAGGTATATCAATAATATCAAGACGATAAGAGTTCTTACTAGTCTATAAGCAAAACTAATAATATTACAATGACATACAATTACCGAAAAATAAGACTACTTGGCTTGACCATAAAAGAAGGGTGTAATCCTAAGCTGACAAAAACGTTGGCTACAGGTTACTATCCTTTTTACACAGATGAACTCAGTGATGCTTTCTTCCTGCGGAATGTCAGCGTCACTGCTATCGTGGGCATGAATGGTGCTGGCAAATCATCACTACTAGAGTTGATGTTTCGTATGATAAACAACTTTAGTGCCTGTTTGGTAGGGAATACAATCAGACGTAATGGAGCTGATGAAATCTATTTTATTCCTGGCATTAAGGCTACTCTTGATTACGAAATAAGAGGTATGAAGGGTACATTGATTTGTGATGATGGAATTGTGGCATTGGTTTATGGGGATAAGAAATTCTTTTTGTCTGATCCTGACTTGACGATGATAGATGAATATCGGGATTTCGAAGTTTGCTACAAGCCCAAAACTGAAAAGAGAAGCGAGATAGCAAGTTGCTTTTTCTACACCATCGTCATGAATTATGCCTTACAAGCTTATAATTCTCTGGACTATCAAGATGAAAAGGCAGAGCATTATCAAACAGACCATCTAGTTGGGGTAAGCTCGAACGGCAACTGGATGAACAGCATGTTTCATAAGAATGATGGATATGCTTCGCCTATTGTCTTGAATCCATACAGAGATCAAGGTGTTATTGATATGAAGACGGAGACAGCTTTGACTAAAGACAGGCTTGCAGGTATTCTTGTTGAGGCAAAGAGAAAAAATCGAGAATTCATAGATGGCTATCAACTTCTGCGCATTGTTTATGCGTTTAATCCATATAGAGTGATTGCTAAGCTGCCTGAAAAATTTCACGAAAAGGATGTAACACAGGTAGAGAACTCGTTTAGGATACTTTATGAAGAGGAGAATTCTTTTGTAAGACTTGTTTTGGATGCATACGGATATTCGTTAGCAAATTCTAACTATATGTCTGCTTATGGATGTATTTATCTTATCTATAAGACCTTGACAATCCCATCAAAATATCCAAGTTACGCAGAATATGCCTCAGTAGTTGATATTGAAAAGATTGACGGTTTTTTAAAAGATGAAAATGAAAAGAAAGACTTGGTCCATCTTATCACAGAAATAAAGAAAGACAAATCTCACATCACAACGAAAATCAGGCAAACCATTCATTTCTTAGATGCCTTTGACCAAGACATTTGGGCAGAGAACAAATTTTCTTATGAGTTTTATGAAGGTTGGTTAAGGATGGACAAGAAGAACACTTCTCTTGAAGCGACAATGGAGCTGATGCCACCTCCAATCTTTAACTCGGAGATTGTCATGAAAAGAGATAAGGACGAAGCGGAAATTCCTTTTTATAAACTCAGTTCCGGTGAAAGGCAATTCTTGTTCTTGATGAGTTCTGTCATCTATCATGTGATGAACATAAAATCAGTGCCAACTTCTCGTATCGCTTATCGATATGTGAATATAATTCTTGATGAAGTGGAACTTTGTTTCCATCCTGAATATCAAAGAACATTTTTGTATAAACTCTTGCAGTCTATCCAAAGATTGCATTTGAATACATATTGTGGCTTTAATATCATTATTACGACCCATTCTCCTTTTTTGCTTTCTGATATACCTCAGAGCAATGTGCTTTACTTGGAAGATGGTCATGTTGTGGATAAGAGCTATATGCAAAATCCTTTTGCTGCAAATGTAAATGATATTTTACGACAGAGTTTCTTCTTGAAAAATGGCTTTATGGGTGAATTTGCCAAGCAGAAAATCCTAAAAGTAATAGATAGTTATACGAAGAAAAAACTTGATACAAATGAGTTTAAGGAAGCTGTGGAGTTATTGACTCTAATTGGTGAACCATTGTTGAAAAACAAACTTTCGACATTTATGGAGGATAAGGGCGATGAGAAGAATACTAATAGATGATAGAGTTAGAGGTATAGCTATGTCTTTTAAGAAATTTCTTGAAAATGGTTTAGGTAGTAAATATACGTCTCCTAAAACACACTTGGGAGAATTGGCTAATAATTCTCTACTTAATCCTCAGCAAAAGCAATATGTTCAACTTATCATCAGTGAATGGGACAACTTGATTGTATTGGAACCACCCTTCGAAGCCAGTATTCAAAAGTTTGAAAAAATAATAGCTAAGGATAAGATGCCTAATGAGCAGTTTGGAAATGACCCTAAATCCCTCAAGTTCCTTTATAAGGAAATAGTAGAGGCAATGCGATATGATTACGTGCAAAAAAGTGTCTATCCTAAAATTATCAATCAGCTTGGTATCAAGACTTGCGTCTATTGTAATGCTCAATATGCTTTTTCTTATGATAATGGCAAGGATAGTTTTCGAAATTATGAGATAGACCATTGGATGCCTAAGAGTAAATATCCATATTTATGCACTTCATTTTTCAATCTTCAGCCGAGCTGTACCAAGTGTAATAAATTGAAATCAAGCAAGGATGATATTCTTCCTTTTTGCTTATTTACGGATGATAAAAGTAAATTAGACCCATTTGATTTTTCAATACTTCATGTGTCGTGTGCGCAATATTTAGCTACACATGACCGGGATATGCTAAGGATTATATTTTCATCGAATGAACCTGGATTGAAAGATAATATGGATGCCTTGTTTCATATATCTACTCAATATCAAGCGCATAAGGAAATGGTGGAAGAGTTGATATGGAAAGAACAAATCTATAATAGTACCATCCTTGATATTTACAAAGACAATTTTAAGCAATTGGGGTTTAAGCAGACAGACTTTAATCGCTTTATCTTGTCGAATTATGATAAGGACGAAGACATTCTAAAGCGTCCTTTTGCAAAGATGGTGCAGGATATAGCCAAACAATTAGGAATCATTTAAACATATAGAAATATGATATCAATATTAGTTTCTAAGATTATATCAACGGAATCCTTTTCCGTTAATCAGATATTCGAGAATAAGGGAAAGGCATATACCTATCTCAACCCGTGTCTTATTTGACTGCTCTCGACAATAAGGAGCTATTCTCGCAGCTGGATGGTATCTTTGCGGATGGTGGGTTGTTGCTGAAAGCCATCAAGATGGTGTATGGCAAACAAGTGACTCGCCGAAGCTTCGACATGACTTCTATGGCTCCAGAGTTGTTTGCTTACGTTGCCAAGCATGGAAAGACCATCTATATTGTGGCTTCGAAGCGGGAGCAAGTAGAGAAGGCGGTAGAGATATTCCATGAGCGGTATCCTAAGGTTAAGTTTGCGGGCTATCGGAATGGGTACTTTGCTTCGGAAAGCGAAATGGATGTTGAGGCTAAGTATATCGCCAAATTGAATCCCGACTTTCTGATTGTAGGAATGGGAGCCTTGATGCAAGAGAAGTTCCTGCTAAAGGTGAAGAATGCCGGGTATCAGGGTGTCGGATTTACCTGTGGTGGATTTATTCATCAGACTTCCAAGAATGAGATAGATTACTATCCTTCATGGGTGGATAAAACGAATCTTCGCTTTGTTTATCGTATGTGGAAGGAACCACATACACGCAAGCGTTATATGATGGCAGGCTTGCTGTTTCCTGCAAGATTTATCGCAGAAAAAATCTTCGGATAATCTTGTACAGCCAGTGAATGGGAGTGAAGACTACCGATATGGGAAGTAATATAATGAATAGAAGCGTCGGTATAATATGATCGATGGCTCTTTGTAATTTATCTTTCATGCGTGCAAAAGTACAGCTTTATGTTGAAACAACAAAAGATTTTCTTTGATTTCATGCGATTCTGTATTGGCTCTGCCAAGGAGATACCTGGTTCTTTGAAGGAGGTAGATTGGAAGGAGCTATATGCTATTGCCCAAAAGCAGGCCTTGCTTGGTGTGCTGTTTCATGGTATCCAGCGGTTGCCAAAGGAGTTGGCACCAGAGCAGAAGCTGCTGATGCAATGGATGGTGATGGCGGAAATGATTCGGAAGCAGAATATCAGACTGTTTCAGGATTCCGTGAAGGTTTGCCAGAACTTCGAGAACGAGGGCTTTGCTAACTGTATCTTGAAGGGGCAGGGGAATGCGTTGCTTTATCCTGACCCTTATATGCGAACTCCTGGGGATATAGACATCTATCTCACTGGTGGCAGGAAACGAGTGATGCAATATATAAATAAGGTGTGTCCGAATCAGGTGATGCGTTATCACCATGTAGACTTCCCTGTGATGAAAACTGCAATTGAAGTGCATTTTACTCCTTCATATATGTTTTTCCCTATTCATAATAGCAGGATGCAGAAATGGTTTAAGGAGGTGATGGATTTGCAATGTTCGAATGTCGTTACGTTACCAGATGGATATGGGGAAATTACAGTGCCAACGATGAACTTCAATGTTATATATATCCTCTCTCATCTCTATCGCCATGTGTTCACTGAGGGTATTGGCTTACGTCAATTAATAGACTACTACTTTGTTTTAGTGAAGAGTGAAGAACGAAGAGTGAAGAATCTGCCGGCATTGCAGCGTGAGCTGAAATATCTTGGTTTATGGAAGTTTGCTGGGGCTGTGATGTATGTGCTGCATGAAGCTTTGGGGTTACCTGAGGCGAAAATGATTGCACCTATTGATGTGAATGAAGGTCGTTTTTTGTTGGCTGAAATCATGCAAGGAGGCAATTTTGGTCAATATGACACTCGACTTGGAAGCAAGGAGAATGAAGGCAAACTTCATCGCTATCTCAGAATGAGTTTGCGCAACTTACGCTTCGTGAAGCATTATCCTACCGAGGCATTGAGCGAACCATTGTTCAGAACTTGGTTTGCCTTATGGAAGAAGATACATGGAATAAGATAATAGATATACGGGCGAACGGATCCCTCTCCCATTTTTTGAGCTACTTTTCGGTGATGGAGCCTAGTAGCCCGTTTTTATACAAATCGATTAAAATTGATAAAATGGAAGTAATAAAGACTGATATTGAAGGCGTGCTCATTATTGAGCCTCGCCTTTTTAGAGATGCTCGTGGCTATTTCTTCGAGAGCTTCAGTGAGCGTGAGTTTAAAGAGAAAGTAGAGCCATTGGTAGGCTACAAGGTGGAGTTCTGCTAGGACAATGAGAGCATGAGTTCTTATGGTGTGATGCGTGGCTTGCATTTCCAGAGACCTCCGTTTACCCAGAGCAAGTTGGTGAGATGCGTGAAGGGTAGAGTGATAACTTCTATCACCCTGAGGCTGATGGGGGTATCTCTATCCTGGATGAATCACTTGGGATTGATTGGCGCATTCCTACGGAACATGCTAATCTTTCCGAGAAGGATACAAAGCATGAGGTGTTGAAGGACTTTGATAGTCCTTTCGAATACTAATGGTAGATTTATACAAGTAAAACAACAAGCACTAATCATTTAACATTAAGACAATGAAAGGAATCGTATTAGCAGGTGGCAGCGGTACTCGTTTGTATCCTATCACCAAGGGTATCAGCTAGCAACTGATTCCTATCTTTGATAAACCGATGATATATTATCAATAACAAAGCTACTGTATTTGGTTATCGAGTAAGTGATCCAGAGCGATATGGCGTGGCAGAGTTTGATGAGCAAGGCAATTGCCTGAGTATCGAAGAGAAGCCTCAGCATCCAAAGAGCAACTATGCAGTGGTAGGTTTATACTTCTATCCTAACAAGGTGGTAGATGTAGCTAAGCATATCAAACCATCCGCTCGTGGTGAGTTGGAAATTACCACCGTAAACCAAGAGTTCCTGAAGGATAAGCAGCTGAAGGTTCAGACCATGGCAAGAGGATTTGCCTGGCTTGATACCGGAACCCATGATTCCCTTTCTGAGGCATCTACCTTTATCGAAGTCTTAGAGAAGCGCCAGGGCTTGAAGGTTGCTTGCTTGGAAGGTATTGCTTATCGCCAAGGATGGATAGATAGTGATACGTTGCGTGAGAATGCTCAGCCAATGCTGAAGAATGACTATGGCAAGTATCTCCTTTCAATACTTGAAGAGAAAGATCAAACACTAAAAAAGAATTTAGAATATTAATTTTTTTGAACACGAATCTTACGAATAACACGAATATAGAGGTTATAGTTTCTCCTGAATGATTCGTGTAATTTGTGTTCGAATATATACATTGATTAGGATGAAGAATATTGTAATCACGGGCGGTGCTGGTTTCATCGGCTCGCACGTAGTAAGACTTTTCGTGAACAAATATCCTGAGTATCACATCATCAATCTCGACAAGTTGACTTACGCAGGCAATCTGGCTAACCTCAAGGACATCGAGGACAAGCCTAACTATACTTTCGTTAAGGGCGATATCTGTGATTTCGACCTGATGTTGAAGCTGATGCAGGACTATCAGGTGGATGGCATCATCCATCTCGCTGCCGAGAGCCACGTAGATAGAAGTATCAAGGATCCATTCACTTTCGCTCAGACCAACGTGATGGGTACCCTGTCTCTGCTCCAGGCGGCAAAGATTTACTGGGAGAGTCTTCCTGAAGGATACGAGGGCAAGCGCTTCTACCACATCTCTACTGATGAGGTTTACGGTGCCTTGCAGATGACTCATCCTGAGGGCATTCCTGCTCCTTTCACTACCAAGGCATCCAGCGATAAGAACCATGAGGCTTACGGCGAGGAGTTCTTCCTGGAGACTACCAAGTACAATCCTCACTCTCCATACTCTGCATCTAAGGCAAGCTCAGACCACTTCGTGCGTGCTTTCCACGATACATACGGTATGCCTACCATCGTGACCAACTGCTCTAACAACTACGGTCCATACCAGTTCCCAGAGAAGTTGATTCCGCTGTTTATCAACAATATCCGTCATCGTAAGCCATTGCCTGTATATGGTAAGGGTGAGAACGTGCGCGACTGGTTGTATGTAGTAGATCATGCCCGTGCCATCGATATGATTTTCCACAAGGGTAAGATTGCCGAGACTTACAACATCGGCGGTTTCAACGAGTGGAAGAACATCGATATCATCAAGGTGGTTATCAAGACTGTTGATAGATTGCTCGGTCGTCCTGAGGGTGCTGACTTGGATTTGATTACTTATGTAACAGACAGAAAGGGTCACGATATGCGTTATGCTATTGACTCTAGAAAGCTGCAGAAGGAACTCGGTTGGGAGCCATCTCTCCAGTTTGAGGAGGGTATTAAGGAGACCGTAAAATGGTATCTCGATAACCAGGAATGGATGGATCATGTTACTTCTGGGGAGTATCAGAAGTATTATGAGGAGATGTATAAGAAGTGATAACTTGTGAATGATGGTATGGCACAATCATCAGCCATTTTTCTGTTTTTAAGATACTGCCTTGAAGATAAGGTTGACCTAAGTATGGTTGTCTCCAATATGGATTGGCGACAACTATATAGCTTTGCGACAAAACAAACAATTATTGGAATCTGTTTTGATGGCATAAGGCGATTGAGTGAGGAATATCCTGAGGAGTTAAAGAAAAATCCGATAGAAAGGGACTTGCTGATGACTTGGATGGGAGTGTCGCAACAAATTCGCCGACAGAACATGAAGGTGAATGGAGGTGCTGCTAAACTCTATTCTATGCTCAGAGAGGATGGACTTAGGTGCTGCATTCTGAAAGGACAAGGGAATGCCTTGATGTATCCAAATGCGTATTCTCGTAATCCTGGGGATATTGATGTATGGGTGAATGCAAGCCGTGAACAGATAACGGAATATGCCAAGAAGCATTTCGAACTTGGGGATGATATAAGGTATCAACATATAGAAACTTCTGTAGATGGAGTACCGGTAGAATTGCATTTCTTCCCTTGCACCATGAATAATCCTATCTATAATGCACATTTGCAGAAATGGTTCAAACGGAATGCAGATTTGCAATGTTCAAATGTTGTTAGCCTGCCAGATTGTATTGGAGAAATTGCTATACCAACGACGGCTTTCAATGTGATTTATCAGCTGACGCATCTGTATCACCATTTCTTTGATGAAGGGATTGGAATGAGGCAAATCATTGATTACTACTATGTGGTATCAATGTTAAATGTTAACTGTGAAATGTTAACTTGGTTGCAGAAGGATTTGAAGCATTTGGGATTGTGGAAGTTTGCTGGGGCGGTGATGTATGTGCTGCATGAGGCATTGGGATTATCTGGGGAGAAGATGATAGCTCCGATGGATGAAAAGCGAGGAAAGTTGCTGCTGGCAGAGATACTGAATGGTGGCAACTTCGGACGTCACTTCACCAAATATGGCGGGTTTACGCATCAGAGTATGGGGAAGAAGTATTTCCTGAAGATATGGAGAAATATGCATTTCGTTAGATTCTATCCTGCTGAGGCATTGAGCGAGCCTATCTTCAGAACATGGCACTTTTTCTGGAGGCTTAAACACAGGAGGTAATCTCTCGGATTCTTCTTTTCTGGAAGTCGTATGCAGGCTGATACCATCTTGCTGTTTAGAAGTATTGCCAACCTTCAAAAATGAAAGTGATATGATTCAGAAATTTATAGAACTTCATGATTCGGAGAATCAACTTATATTGGTTAATGAATCTTGGATAATGAGTGTTATTCCTAACGATTATGGTGGGTGTATTATTAAAATGGGTGTTATTGGAAATACAACTAACCCGTATTTACTGCATGTTATTGAAAGCTATCAGACTATAAAAGAAATGCTATGAAGGAATTAGATGACAATATAATCCCTGTCGATGAGGCAATGGAAAAATTTGAAAATCACCTTTTGTCACATGATAGGGTGATACTTTCTGCTAAGTTTGGAGATGGTAAGACATTTTTCCTCAATAAATTTAAGGAAAAATGCAAGAATGATTCTGAATCTCCTTTTGTTTTTATCACCCTTTACCCTGTAAATTATCAGGTGTTGGAGAATAAGGATATTTTTGATTTAGTGAAGCATGATATATTACTTCAGTTGCTACAACAAGGCATAATTGATGTATATTATGGAGTGACGGAACGAATGGCATTTGAATTTTATGTTCAAAATCACTTTTGTTCTGTCGCAGAATCATTTTTGAAGATGCTGAAAGAGATTGATGCTGATGATAATTTAGTAAAGGCTCTTTTTGATGCATATACAACTGCTAGCTGGATAAAAGAACTGAGAAGTAAAGTTGAGGAGTTTATTCATAATACTGATCGGTCTAAATTCTTAGATGATTATCTTGCTAAATTTGATGAATCATTGGTTTATGAAAATGATGTCGTTACAAAGATAATACATGACAACATAAAGGAGTATCAGATTAAAAAACGGAAAAAGATAGTCTTGGTAATTGAAGATATGGATAGGTTAGATCCTGCTCATCTTTTCAGAATATTAAATGTCTTTTCTGCTCAAATGGATTACGGCTATAGATGTTTTATTCCGAATAATGATACTTTGGTTGGTAATAAATTTGGGGTAAGCAATGTTGTCTTTGTAATGCATGAGAGAAATACAAAAGCCATATTCCATCATTTCTATGGTGACGATGCAGATTATCGTGGGTACATGTCTAAATTCTACAACAAAGAAATATTTCATTTTTCCCTTCAAGAAGAAAAGGAAAAATATGCGCTATCACTAATATCTTTTGTTACTGGAGTAGATGTGACTTTGGTTAATGAGTACTTTTCTGCTGATTTCCTGAAAAATAAGACCTTGCGAGAAATAAGATTTGCTATTGATAAGGTTGAGGAACAACTTGGAGATATAGAAAGTAAATTAGGTATTAAGATAAATGCTAATTTACTTAAATTATTTATTATAGCTAAAAGATTGGGTGTAGGAAATGATACTGTAATTAAAGTAATATCTCAACATTTTATTAACAATGATCAGTATTATAAGTCTAGATTATTGTCTGTTCTATCAATAAATAAGGAAAATGGAAATTTTGAAAACGTTTTCATAGCTGGTAACGATTATGATGATGTTTATTTGAGGGTGCTAGAAATTGATGAGAATGGTTATTGTATTGATGGTATGAATACGGCATTTTCTAGTGGAAAAAATGAAAAAAGTCTGGAAAGTAGAATAATGAATATGTTAAAGATGTTAGGGTATTAATTCTCTTTCATATATCTCAAATTAGCTAAAGAATGGTTAAACAGAATTTTGAAGATAATCCAAAGCCTTCGCATAAAGAACTTTCTCTTTCTGTAGTTCATATCTTGGCTACTTGTAGTTCTAATTTGCGAAAGGGGTTGCAACAAGAGTTTTATCAACTCAATGATAGGTGTGAGATAAGACAGAATGAGGTGTTTCTATTACCGGAGAATCATTTGGATAAATTCTTTGGCAGCCGCATTAATGTACAAGCTGTTGTAGGTGTTAACGGCAGTGGAAAATCATCTTTATTTGAGATTATCTATCGTGTTATTAATAACCTCAGTTGTTTGCTCAATAGAGGAAAACGGCGAAAAACGGCAGCAGATCTTTGTTATATCAATGGCCTTTATGCTGAAATCTATTATGTACTTGATGGATTGTTGGCTAGAATATCATGCCTTGGAGATAAGGTAGAGTTTCAGTTGGGTGATGAAAATCCTGTTGTATTGACTGCTTTGGATAAAGGCATTGTTTCTTCTGAAAAAGTCATCATGGCTGATTTCGTGAAATGGGCAAAGGAGAATTTATTCTATACCATTGTTACCAATTATAGTTTGCAGGCTTTCAATGCAAATGACTATAAGAGAGAAAGGTGTTTAGTCTTAGGTAATCAGAATAGTAAAAAAGAGGCAGAGGATGATGCCGATGGAAAGATATGGATGAATAGTTTGTTCCATAAAAATGATGGTTACATGACTCCTATTGTCTTGAACCCTTATAGGGATAATGGTATCTTTGATATGAATAAGGAACTCCATTTGACACTCTATCGTTTATCGGCAATTATGATTTATGCTGAGAGACATGATAGGAATTTCATGGAAGATTATGGGCTGAATAAAATTCTATACACATTCGATGCTGATTCTCTTGCTAAAAAATATCTTGAGGATTATCGGGTAAGTCGTGATATCTATACTGATTATCGTTATCAGGTCTTCGGATACATGGATCTCGGTTCGAAAATGTTGCAAGCTTATGGGGTAGCAGATTGTCTGGATTTTAAGAATAAATATCAGCGTGCAGCAGCAATGTATCTTATATATAAGACATTTTCTATTGCGAACAGTTATCCGTCATACGAAGAATTCTCTGATATTGGGGAACTTGATGAATTTACACAGCAAGTTAGCTTTGAAACAGAGGCTAAAGTAGATAAACTGGTAAAGACTATACTGAAAGATCATTCTCATATTTCATTAAAGATAAGGCAGACGTTGCATTTTCTGAATGCGTTACAGAAAGAACGGTCTAAAAATCCAGATTCATTTTTTGATGAAGTTACTTACGATGACTACTTTAAAAGGGTTTTTGTGGGAAGGAATGACAGAAGTATGAGAGAAATTCAAGAGTATTTGCCGCCTTCTTTCTTCACAATCGAAATCTTGATGGATCGATATAAAAATGGAGAAGTAACCAACGAGGATCCAATACCTTTGGAGCAGATGAGTGCTGGTGAAAGGCAGTATCTCTATACTTTCAGTACTTATATCTATCATATCTTGAATCTCCTGAGTATACAGGAATCACATAGAGTGAAATATAGAAACATCAACTTGATTCTTGATGAGGTGGAGATCTGTTTTCATCCAGAGTATCAACGTCGGTTTGTTAATGAGTTCTTAGGTTACATCAAGAGATTGTATATGAATCGTTGGGCTTCATATAATATTATGATAGCTACCCATTCTCCTTTTGTGTTATCTGATATACCTCAAGGTAATATTTTGTATCTTGAAGATGGGAAAATGGCCGATTCTAAGAATTTCAAAAATCCTTTTGCTGCCAATATTTGTGATATTCTCTATCAGAGTTTCTTCTTGAAGAATGGCTTTGTCGGAGAATTTGCACGTAAGAAAATCAATAACATGATTTATCGTTTGCTTCCTGGTGATCATTTTTCAGATAAATACAGACTTGAATACGAACTATTGATGAACTTGATTGGAGATCCGTTCTTGAAGATGCAATTGCAGCGATTGTTCGATGAAAGGAGGGCAAGAAATGAGAAAAATTGAGATTGATGATGTGATTCGTTCTTTTGCCGATAGATATAGTACCTTGATTCAAACAGAATGTACAGATGTAAAAGGTAAATTAAAGGAATTGGGAGAATTTGTGGCTGCCAACAATCCTTGGAAAGATGAGGGGGCTGTGTTGGATTATATCGGTCTGTTGATAGATGATTATACGGATCTTCTTATTCTGGAACCTAAGGAATGGGAGGCTTATTGTAATAAGTATGCGGCAGTTCTGAAACGTGAACCTGGTATGCTTACAACAAAGGTGAATTACCGAAACAATAAAAAAGGTGGATTCTATAAAGATAAGTTATATGAGAGAATTTTAAAATGTTTACAATATGAAACTGCTCGATTGGTATTGGGGGCTATTCATCAAGAGATGGGGTTGAAGACATGCGTTTATTGTAATGTGTTTCCGACTATGGCCACGGACAACGATGTGATGTATCAAATGGATCACTTCATGCCTCAAAGTCTGTATCCCTTTCTTGGTACCTGTTTTTATAACTTACAGCCTTCATGTGGTATCTGTAATGGTCATAAAGGTAAAAGTTTAAGTGATTTTGGCTTGTATGTAAATGCTGAAGAGGATAAAGAACTAAATCCTTTTCTTTTTTTACCCAAAGTCAATAATCAGGTTAAAGCTTATCCTATTTGCGATGAGATTCTCTTTGTAGGTAAAGATAAAAATGTTACAGAAGAGAGCAAAGCTCATGAGGAGATGTTCCATATTTATAATATGTATGCTGGTTATAAGGGAAAGGTTACGAAAATTTATAAAAACGCATATAAGATGACTGATAGCTCTATCTCTGCTTTCTCCAACGCTTTTAATGTTGCTCCTACTAAACGGGATGTCCTAGCATACCTTTCTGATGAAGTATCTTTGGATGAAAGAGACATTCACAACGAGCCATTCACAAAGTTGAAACAAGATACTATTAAGCAATTACAAGAAGGAGGAGTAATATAAAATGATAGTTCACGAAATGGGGAACGTTATACAGTGTAATATCACTTATTTAGGCGTATCCTGCAAGCAAGATATAACATTTAATTTATGAATAACGAGAGTAAAAGTAAATTCAATCTTTGGCTGTCTGAACATCCAGAGTCGTTTCTTCCCAGTGATGAGGCACGGATGTTTGATTTTGTGAATTCCCTCTATGAAACGGAGGGGAATATATGTATTGATGAAATTTTCAGTGGATTTACCAAAAGCCATCCTGCTTACAGCAAGGAGGAGGCGATGAGATTGTGTGATAAGTAGGAGGAACTGATTCTGCTCATCATGAGATTTCTGGATTGGAAGAAACAAATAAAAAAATAATTTAGTAAGAAAGTAAACTATGTGTGGAATAGTTGGATATATAGGACAGAATAATGCTTATCCTGTTCTTATTGAAGGGTTGAAGAAACTGGAGTATCGTGGATATGACAGCGCTGGCGTGGCATTGATTAACAGTCTGGATCAACTGAATGTGTATAAGACGAAGGGTAAGGTGAGTAACCTGAAGACGATGGCTGCCGAAAAGGATTGTAGCGGCTGTATCGGTATCGCTCATACCCGTTGGGCTACCCATGGTGAGCCTTCTGCTACCAATGCGCATCCTCATGTGAGCATGAGTGGTGTTGGAAGATGGTCAGATTGCTGACGTCAGGGTAGGTGAGGAGTTGAATATCATCAACCTGGAGCATTCTGCCTGTCATTACGATATCAAGACCGTGGATCTGGATATCAGCAAACTGAGCAAGGGTGGTTTTGATCACTTTATGCTGAAGGAGATTTATAACCAGCCTAACTGTCTGAAGGACTGCATGAGCGGTCGCCTCTTTGCTGACAAGGAACATCCTGAGAACAACCGCATCGTTCTTTCTGCGCTTCGTGATTATCGTGACCGACTGGTTCAGGCGAAGCATATCATCATCGTGGCGTGTGGTACCAGTTGGCATGCCGGACTGATCGGTAAGCAGCTGATTGAGAAGATGTGCCGCAAGAGAGTGGAGGTGGCGTATGCCAGTGAGTTCAGATATGGCGACCCTGTGATTGAGCCTGAGGATGTGGTGATTGCAATCAGCCAGAGTGGTGAGACGGCGGATACCTTGGCTGCGATTAAGCTGGCAAAGGAGAAGGGTGCGCTGATTTTCGGTATCGTGAACGGTGTGGGTTCTTCCATCGCCCGTGAAACGGATACGGGTATCTATATCCATGTGGGTCCGGAGATTGGTTTGGCAAGTACGAAGGCTTTCACCGGGCAGGTGACGGTTCTTACGCTTCTTGCTTTGGCTTTGGGGCATGAGTTGGGAACCCTAAACAATGCTGACTATTATCAGATGATAGAGGAACTTTCTGAGATTCCGCAGAAAATGGAGAAGGTATTGGAGCAGGCTCCGATAATCAAGGATATCTCCCGAATGTTTACCTATGCGCACAACTTCCTGTATCTGGGTCGTGGTGTGAATTATCCTGTAGCGATGGAGGGTGCCTTGAAGCTGAAGGAAATCAGTTATATCCATGCTGAGGGTTATCCTGCTGCCGAGATGAAGCATGGTCCTATCGCTCTGGTAGATCAGGATATGCCAATCGTTTTCCTTGCTACGCATCATCAGTTGTATGAAAAGATTATCTCGAACATGCAGGAGGTGAAGTCGAGAAACGGCCGCATCCTTGCCGTGGTGACTGAGGGTGACCAGCAGGTGAAGGAAATAGCGGATAATGTACTGGAGGTTCCAAGAACCCTGAATGCGCTGGTTCCACTGCTGAGCGTGGTTCCGCTGCAGCTGCTTGCTTACTATGTGGCTGTGGATAAGGGACTGGATGTGGATATGCCGAGAAATCTGGCGAAGAGTGTGACAGTGGAATAATATGATTTTGATTTCTAAAATCATCTAATTTTTTTTCTAAAATCATCCCGTCCTTCTTTACCATTAAAGAAGGCTCCACCTTTCTCACCAAGCCTCTCTTTCCTCAGGAACGAGAGGATGTAACTGCCCTCCGGTGCTCGGAACCGCTACGCTCTAAGGTTGGCGGGGCATCAAAGCCCTCGCCAGGTTGTGCGGGATGGGACCGCCTGGGGATGAATCTTTGGTGACGGTTTTCAAACGTATAATGAATATTTTATATTTATTAAAAGCGCAGAAGGTTAATCTATAAGCATTTGTACTCGAATATCGATAGGTTATATGTTAGTGCTATTTATTGTGCTATTCTTATACCTATTCCTATTAGATAAATAATGTAGTAAGTTTTAAATAATGCTAAAAAAGAGTAAATGTTAAGTGCTTTTTTGTTATTATTAAAAATAAACCTTACTTTTGCATAAGTATAATGAAATGAAACAAAGATAATGAAGGATTTATTGATGTCAAAAGATATATTAATAAATTATCTTCAGGAGATTTCTGAAAAAGGAATCCTTGATGCAGAAGATGCAGACCGTAAGGAGAATTTGCATCGCTTATTTATGTATCCAGCAATGATGGTTCCTGCAACACAGAATGCTATTCTTCAAGCTATTTCTGATGTCGTGCCTGGCAATAGTTGGGCTATAGATCCTTTTATGGGATCTGGTACTTCATTGATGTCATGTATGGAATTTGGTATGAATGTTTATGGACAAGATATCAATCCTTTCGCAGTTTTGTTGGCAAAGTCTAAAACATGCTTTTATGAAATAGAGAAGTTGCAACATTCTCTTCAAAGGATAAAAAAACTCATACAAATTGATAGCTCTGATAGTATTGATATAAATTACTATAATTTAGATAAGTGGTTTAAAAAAGAAGTACAAATATCATTTTCTAAGATACGGAGAGCCATAATTAATGAAAAAAATGCAGATTATAGAAGATTTTTTTGGGTTGTTATGTCAGAAACGATTCGTATTGGTAGTAATGATAGAACCACAACATTTAAGCTTCATCAACGGAGTAAAGAAGAATTAGCAAAAAGGAATGTCGATGTCATAAAAGAATTCTTAAATTTGGCAGATAGAAGCATTGCTGATTTGAAATTGTATAGTGACAAACTAACAGAAGAAGGACATTTGCAGGATGGTCACTATAATGGAATTTCTGTTATCAGATGGGGAAATACTCAAAAAGATATTTCAGCCGATGAAAAGTTTGATCTTTTAGTTTCTTCTCCACCTTATGGTGATAATTTAACGACAGTCACTTATGGTCAGACCAGTTTCTTGCCTCTATTGTGGATAGATCCTAAAGATATAGAATGTCCTTATGATTATGTAAAAACGACATCAGAAATCGACCGTAAAAGTCTCGGTGGTGTTGTTAATAAAAATCAATTGCAATTAAAGGTTGAGCGTTTGTGTCAAAGATCATCATCGTTTAAATCTTTTTATGAGGCTATACCTTCAGATGAAAAAGAAAAATATAATAAGACAATTTGTTTTATTAATGATTTTGACGAATGCTTAGATGTAATTATATCGCATATGAAACCTGATGCATATTATGTTTGGACAATTGGAAATCGTTTTGTTGGTGGACGTGAAATCCCTAATTCCTCGGTCCTGTTAGATTTGATGAAATATCGTGGTATTTGTCATATTTATACGGCGGAACGAAATATTCTAAATAAAAAACAAGCATGTAAAAATAAAAGTTCTCGAACTATGGAACGGGAACATATATTAATATTTCATAATAATTAATTATGGCAAAGGGACAGTTTAGTATCAGCCCGCATGTTGTTAGACAGTTGGGAGCTGAGCTTGTTACGGATCATGTAACTGCATTAATGGAGTTAATTAAAAACTCATATGATGCAGATGCTACATACGTAAAAGTAACTATTGATACTCAGGGAAAATATGAAGAAGCTTCATTGTATTATCCTGACCACAAAGGGTATATTCTTGTAGAAGATAATGGCTGCGGTATGGATGAAGCCACTATCACTAAATCTTGGCTTACAATATCTTACTCAAGCAAAAGAGCTGTGGGGGGCAAGAAAAAAACAAGTAAAAAAGGACGTACGCCATTAGGTGACAAAGGATTGGGAAGGTTAAGTACGCAAAGACTGGCTAATATTTGCGAAATAATTTCTAAGAAAGAGAATGGTAAAGGAGTTCATGCTGGATTTGATTGGAGATCTTTTGATACTGCTTTGAAATTTTCTGATGTGGATGTTCCCATTGAAGCAATAAATTGGGATAAACCGCATGGGACAAAATTAATTCTTGAGGATCTCATATCTTCAAGTAATACATGGACGGAAGATGGTATGGTGAGATTCAAGGCAATGTTGTGTCAATTGGTTTCGCCATATAAGGAGCTACGTCCCTTTTCTGTATATGTATCAATTAATGGCGAGAAAATAGATTTGGATCAAGAGATGAGTAAGTTGACAAAATCGGCAGTTTCTGATATAACATTTGTATATAAAAATCAGGAGATGAAAATCGTTGCTGATATTTGTCCTCGTAAGCTCTTAGGTAATGATAGTGATACATATAAACGAATAATAGAAAATGATAAAGGAAAGGCTTTTTGTGATTATTTTCTTTCGCAAAAGAACTCCAAAAACTTTTCTAAATTGGATGATGGAAAAGAACATTTCCTAAGGTTAAATACCGGTTTTGGTGTAAGTAGAATATTTACGCCAACAATCTTTAATTCTGTTTTCCCAGATCCATGTGATTTTTCTGCAAAAATTAGAGAGTTCTCTTTTAGTAGGGATGAGGTTTCTACCATGTCATGGAATCAACTTTATGACAATTTTAATGCCTATAAAACTTTCGTGCAGAAACAAATTGGCATAAAGCTTTTCCGTGATGGCTTTGCCATTCGTCCTTATGGTATTGATGGACAAGATTGGTTAGATTTAAGCTCTGGTCAGACTTCTGGTGCTTCTTTTTATGGGTTGAGGCCAGGAAATGTTATAGGATATGTATCTATTAGTGAAGGGATAAATATAAATCTGAAAGATAAAACTGATAGAGAAGGTTTGGTTGATAATGAGTATTATTTTTCTTTTAGAAATCTTTTAATAACAGCAATTGAGGTGTTGAATCAAGAATTCAATATCTTACGTCGAGCTTATAATGATTTTAAGAAAATATATGCTCAAAAAAATCAAAAGATTAAAACGCTAGAACAGGCATTTTCTGAAATAGCCAAACAAAGTGATTATGCAGAGCAAGCTTCTTCTGAATATGGAACGGTTCAAATACAATTTTCTCGAATAAAAGAGAAAATTAATGATATTGTAGAACTTGATGCTACTTCCATAGATGATGTGCAATATAGAACTGTGGTTTCTTCTTCTTTTAGGGATATTTCAAAATCAGTGGATGATACTCAGCAAGTATTAAATCAGGTGCAAGGTGTTCTGGAGAAATCTAAATTGATGGATGAAGTTTTGGCAATCTTAAGACCAAAACTAGATCGTTTGGAAGAGCAACTTGCTGAATTTTCGGAATTGGCTTCATTGGGGTTAATATCTGAAATGGTATCGCATGATTTAGGTCAGGTCGCTTCTCGATTGATGGTTAAGGGTATCGAACTGGATAAAGCTCTTAAATCAGGAAAAGAATTGGACAGAGTGCTGTTATATAGTGTAGTAGAATATATTAAGAGTACATGTACCTCTATAAAAACTCAGATAAAGCACTTGGATTCTTCCTTAAAATATTCACGTGATAAAAAAGAAAGTTTGTCACTAGCAAAATTTTTGAGAGAAGAAGAACTGGCTTATTATTCTCATGAGTTTGAAGAGCATAACATAGTTCCTCAAATAGATGTAGTTAATGATTTCAATATAACTGTAAATAGTGGAAAGCTAATTCAGGTTTTTGATAATCTTATCAATAATTCTGTTTATTGGCTTAAGCATTTCAAAGTAGAAAATCCATGTATTAGTATTAAAATTGATAGTCCTTGGGTTTACTTTGCTGACAATGGGCTTGGTATTGATCAGTCTATTGAAGAATCGCTGTTTGATCCTTTTATGACCTGTAAGCCTGTTGGTAAGGGTAGAGGATTAGGCCTATTCATTGTCAGACAAATGTTGGATGACTTTGGGTGTAATATTTCATTGTCGGATGCCCGTAATAGTTGGGGACGGAAGTATTGTTTTGTATTGAATCTTTCTGGTTTAATTTAGTATTGTTATGATAGATAAATTAGTACAACTTCTTAATCTGTCAAATGTTAAGAAGATTATTTATGTAGATGATATTTTTTGTGTCGAAAGATATCTAGAGGATGCGCATGCTGTTCTAAGAACATGGTTGGAAACAGATGATTATCATAAACTGGATTTTATATCTAGTGATAAGGACGTTTTAGAAGAAGAGTTTGATTCTTGGTGGAATGGTGCAACAGATGATGACAAGCGCAATTGTGTTTTTAACATTATGAAAATATCCGTTGCGGGGCAGAATATACTTCTATGTTTGAACAAAATAAAAGCAAAAGAGCTTGGGGTTGAATTCATGTCACCAACAGAATTTACTGATGCCTTTATCAAAAGCCTGAAAGATGAAGTAAAGGAAAATAACCAGGTTCTATTACTTATGGATCAAGAGCTTGAAGACCAAACGCATGGAGGTGAAGAGCTATTACAGAAAGTAGAAGATTCGCAGTTTGTGCATTGTGGCTTGTTTTCTGGCAAATTTACTATTGACAAAGAAATAGCTATATGGAAAAAACTGGGCTTTTCTCCAACGATTTATCCATTATCTAAAAAGCGTATTTTGGATGAGCCTGAGGAAAAAATGATAGAGGGGTTGAGAAATATTTTATGGCTTAATCATATATCTAAGTTAAAAAAAGATGCTTTGAAAGTTTTTGATAATGGATATAATCAGGCCTGTATGACATTCAAAAATATGGATCCCGCTAGTTTTGATTCTGCAATTGTAAAAACTTCCAAAAAAGAAGGTTGTTGGGAATACGTAACATTGAATAGAATCTTTATGGTATTGTTAGAGAATTCTATCCAAACGTCAATAGTTGGAGAAAATAATTTTAAAAATCTTCAAAATGACCTTTGTAAATTACGAATGTCAAGTGTCTTTTGTTCTGATAATGAAATTGATAAATCTTTGTTAAGAGAGCTAAGAAATTCTGAGCTATATACTTCTGGAACTTATATAAATCAAACATATAGTCCAGTGGCTAATGGTGATATATTTAAAATCGGATCCAAAAATTATATCCTGCTATTCCAACCATGTAGTTTAGCAATTAGAGATGACGGGAAAAGATCGAGACAATTAGCTTCTGCTTATATAATTGAAATTAAGAATAATAAGCAATCTTTAAATGTACCTAAAATCCGCAACTATCATCCAATACACGATTAAGGGTAGATTTATGAGTCG
>ERZ791702.112-NODE-112-length-52556-cov-60.3239_pt1 | contig 52556 bp, 43 predicted proteins | sample MGYA00510050_ERZ791702 | MGnify/ENA primary metagenome ERZ791702 (study PRJEB30046, sample SAMN00715230) | human gut metagenome | study: EMG produced TPA metagenomics assembly of the A metagenome-wide association study of gut microbiota in type 2... | reverse complement strand
ACGACTCATAAATCTACCCTTAATCGTGTATTGGATGATAGTTGCGGATTTTAGGGCTATATATAGTTTGCAAAGATAATGCAAATGAGCGCAATGAAAGCTTGCTTTCAAATTGCCGAGTGCAGCTTATCTTCTGCAAAGATAATGCAAATGAGCGCAATGAAAGCTTGCTTTCAAATTGCCGAGTGCAGCTTATCTTCTGCAAAGATAACATATTTTTCGAAAAATAACCTCTTTTAAATGTTAATTCTGCACTTTTTTTTTCACATTCTTACAAATTGATGCTATTTTTTCCATTTTCGTATGTGATTTTTCTGATATATAGTTCATATAACGCCGATGAAAAAGAAAAAGCCCCGCAGGAATACTACCTGTGGGGCTTGAATCAACTTAAAAAATAAATACAATGCAATCCAATTTTCTTCTGTCGTTGCGTATATTTGAGAGATTTGTACGATAAGCAGGGATTCGGGAAAAATTCCGTTATATGAGGAAAAAGAGTAAAATAATGCATTTTTTTTCAAATTCATTTGGCACTTTCAATAAAAAAATGTAGTTTTGCAATTGCTAAATAGAAAAAGATTATTATGGCAACAATTACATTAAGACCAGATGTATATGACAAAGCGGCAATCTTTGCAAGAAAAGATAAACTTAATATTGAGGATTGGGTAAATAAAATCCTGCAAAAAATTGTTGTTGATATATCTGAAAAGGAAGATATGAAAGCTCCTGCTGAGTCAAAAATGTTCAGTTGGGAAGAAATGGGCGGCATGTTCGCTTCTGATAAAAGTGATAAAGAACTGCGTGATGAGTATCTGGAAGAAAAATATGGGATATGAAAATCTTTTGTGATACCAATATTATAACGGAATTTTTAGAAAAAAGACTTCTGTTTGATGCAGTGGCTAAAATTCTTACCTTGGCATCTACTAGTCATACTTTGTTCTTGTCTGAAGGAGGATTCTACACCATCACTTTTCTCGTGGATAAACAATTACGAAGAATGAGTATCTACAATCCTGAACGTTTAGTACAGGAAAGGAAAATTCTGCTCCGCATTCTTGACACTTTCCAAATTTCGTCTGCTTCAAGATTTGGACTGAAACAAGGAGTAGAGGATGAAAACTTTAGAGATTTAGAAGATAGTTATCAATATCAGGCGGCTATTAATTGTGGTGCTGACATTTTGTTGACTATCAATGTTAAAGACTTCGTTGGTGTCTCAGATAATAAACGAATCAAAATAATGACTCCCCAGTCTTTTGTTGATGAGTTTCTTTCTAATACGCCTAGCTGACTTACGAGCCTGCGTTTATGTTCTTAAAACAGAAAAAGGGTGTGTCATAACTGCATGACACACCCTTTTTTAGTAATTTTCTAAGTATAGACATCTATATCCTCTGGCTTCGACTAGATGTGGAAATCTACCAACTTCAGCCATCGCTTGACATCAAACGACGGACAGTCTTTGTGAACGTTCGGCAAATCGCGGTGGCCCAGTATCTCTGCATCAGGATAGGAGAGGCAGAGGCTCTCCAGAAGCGAATACAGAGCCTGATTCTGGGCTGGAGTGCGCGTATCGGCAGGCTTGCCGTTCTTGTCGAGACCTCCCTCATAACAGATGCCGATGCTGTGGGCATTGTAATGACGGGCATGGGCTCCGACTTCCGATTCCGGACGACCCGGATATACCACACCATCCTTCGTGATGTAATAATGATAGCCGATACTCTTGAAACCGCGGGCAAGATGGCAGGCCTCCAACTGCTCGAATGTGAAATCCTGAGTCACTCTCGTGGCAGAACAGTGGATCACGATGAGTGAAATGCTACGATGTTTCTGTGTCATGGCAACCTCCCTTCTTTTAGCAGTTCTGTACACAGAATGAGCTGGCTACAGCTGTTAATACCGTGATGAGGAAATTGATGATGGTTTTCCAATTTACTTTTTTCATTTTGCTTTGTTTTTTAATGATTAATACTAAGTGGATAATGATAGTCACATGCTTGTTTTAGTGGTTGAAATTTAGTTTCAGTAAGCGTTTCTGGAAGAAGAAGGGCGGGGGAGAAACTGCCAGCCCGGATACCCGTAAAAGGCAGGTTCTTGGGTCATTATGATTTGCTGTTTATCCGTAATCGTCAGGATGAAAACCAGCCGCTTTGTGCCTTCGGAATATCCCTGTCGCCGGTCAGTTCACTCCTTCCTTCTTCTGTCGTTTCGCATATTTGAGAGACGGATCACTACTCCAGACCGTCTCCGTTGTCGCCTGTTCCGTCGGTGCTGCCGCCTTGTGATGTACCGCCGCCCCCAGTGGTTCCGCCGCCCTGTGTGGTATCGCCAGTGGTGGTATCGCCTGCAGCGCTCTCGCTAGAGTTGAGGAGATCCATGGCGTTCTTGGCGTTGGCATCGAGAGAGAGCTGGGTGTTGCTGAGCTTGCCGGTAGCACGGGCTCTGAGGCGGTAGCCTTCTACAAACTTGGCGAGGCTCCACTCCTTGATGCTGGCGGCTCCCATCTTGTTGATGATGCCGATGGAGAAGATGGCGAGGTTGTCTATCTTCACTGCCTTGTTCTGGAGCACGAGCTCCTTCACACAGCTCACCATATCGGTGAGAAGGCCCTTGATGGCACCCTTCGAGAACGGGGTGTTGTGGCTCGCCATGTGTTCGGCGAGTTCATCGATACCGATGGTTTCTGTTACTACTGGTCGCGCATAATATTTGCCATACGCTTCCTTGATTGTCTTGTTCTTGTTCTTCGCTAACTTGATGAGAATCATACTTTTAAAAATTTAGTTTTAGTAAAAGCAGTCTGTGTCTCCGCCGAGACCGTTGCTGCATCAACCTCTCTGATTGACGATACAAAGATACAACATTCCCGAACCCCCAACTATGCGATTTGTGCGATTTGCAGGGATTCGGGAAAAAAAGGTTGAAAAAAGTGGTATTTTTTTATGTTAAAATCGAAAAAAGTTTTTGTTGTATCAGGTATTTAGCGTATTTTTGCGGAAAAATTTATAAACAATGAAAATTGAATATGAAGATGAAGACTTAAAGGAACTGATAGAAACGGGACAAAATAAGAAATATAAGAAAATAGCAAAGAATAAAGTCTTGATGGGTGGGTTGCTAAAGGTCTATAGAATTTTAGATCAAGCTCCTCATGTTTCTTTACTCAATCAATTCAGTTTTTTAAAGTTTGAAAAGTTAAAATATCAATATTCTGGGTGTTGTTCTGTGAGAATAGCAAATGGGCATATAGAACGTTTGATTTTCACAGAGCACGAAGGAGGTATAACAATAAAATTATTGAAATTAGACGATTCGCATTATGGAAACAAGAAATAATATTAATCCGCGTCCTTTTCAGCCGGTTAGTCCTGGTTGTATTTTGAAGGAGGAATTGGAAGCTCGCAGTCTTCCAATTGCTGACTTTGCTCATAAAATAGGGCTTGAAGAGTTTGAATTAGATAAACTTTTGAATGGAACGTTATGTTTAAGACCTGAGATTGCTTCTTCTTCTTTATAACGTTTTTTGGGTATTCCTGCTTCTTTTTGGCTTTCTTTGCAATCTGCTTATGAAGAAGATTTAGATAAGAGCGATAATAAAGGCATGGTTCGAACTTTTCTTGATAAGTTTACAAGAAATCGTGTAGCATTTTAAATCAAGGAATTCCTATAATAAACTCACCCTGGAAGGGATATGCATAGTGTGTTGTATGCATTCCCTTTCAGGGTGGTATTTTTTATGGTTCATCCAGAAATTCGATGATTTCTGCTACTTGTTGCCGGGTGTAGAAGTGGGAAAACTTGCCGGCGTAGCCCGAACAGAGGCTCTGCTTGAGCTCGGGGCACCGGTTGATCCATCTCACCAGCCGGTTGAGCGCTACCCTGGGGGTAGCGGTGGGAAAGTAGAGCATGGCTAGCTCTGCCTTCCCGTAACTTCTGTCTTCTATCATAATTTGTTCTTTTTAGTCTGTTTTTGTCAGTTGCTTCTTTCTTCTGCCTGGTAGAATAAAATCTCTCCGAATCATAAGAAAATCCCTCCGAAAGATACGGAAATATCTCCGAAAGATAAAAAAATATCTCCGAAGCAGAATTTCCTAAAATGGGAGATCCTCGGGCGGAATATTCTCGCTGCCATCCATCTTCTGGTTGTTCTCTATCTCGTCAGGACGCATTTCTATCACCTTCCAGCCGTTGCCGGTCTTGCGGTGAATCTTCTTGAACCCCAGCGCCTCCATGAACATCGAAATATCCTTGTTCGACATCGACTGGCGGAAGGCGGGGTTCGTGCAGATGCGCTCCATCACATCACTCGCCGTAACAAACTTGCAGAACTCGGGCGGCGTATCGGCATCAGGAACACGGTAGAACTTGTTGATGCGCTCGGCTATGTAGTTGTTTACACGGAAATAAAGATTGTGGCGCTGAATCTCCTCGTTCTCCTCCTTCGTAAACCAGTAAACCCAGTCGCAGGGCTCACCCCTCCGGCGCTTCTCTATCACCTCCTGAGCCAGTGCCACAGCCTGGGAGTAGATGCCCTCGTAATTGAAGGGGAAGTCGATGGGACTCTTGATCTTCTCGATGCGCCAGATGAGGAAACGGCGGTTCTCGTCATCATCGATGATATGAACCTCATTGCTCGTGGCGCAGAACCCCGCATTGTTCTGCAAGATGCAGTCCCACTCGGCATAAGGGATTCGCATGCTGATGTTGCGCTTCGTGATGTTGCTCTTGAAGGAATCCAGGTTCTTGCCGCGCAGACAACTGAACTCATCGAGACACACTATCGCCTTGCTGGCACACATCTGCAGGAAATCCTTGTTCTTGTAGTCGCCCGTAGAATCGTTGGCGAAATACTTGCGCAGATGGGGCGGCAGAAGATGGTCGAAAAACGTGGTCTTGAAGATGCCGCCCTTGCCTACGAAAACCATGATAGACTGGTTGGTTACATCGGGCCGAACCCAGCAAACCACCATGTTGACCAGCCATTTCCTGAAGGCATAGGCAAAATCCTCCTCCGTATGGCGGTAACCGCCGGTCTGCATCACGGTTACCCGATGGGCCAATTCTGCGATATAGTCCGTCTTCCGGTCCCATTTCGGCAGACTCTTCAGATATTCCTCCATGGGGTTGAATTCGGGGCTGAAGTTACTTCTGATTACCGTATCCAGCTTTTTCTGGGTGGTACAGATGTTATCCAGCTCCATCTTCACGAACAGGGAATTGCTCACCCGGGTATCCACTTCGGTCCAGTCGAGATAGAGTTTCTCTCCGGTGTTGATGGCGCGCACTTCATACTGGTTGCTCAGCGTGTTGTGGTGCATTTCATATCGGGCTCCCAGCCATCCCAGCAGTGCTCTCATGCTGGTATAGCGTTTCTGCTCATCCTCTCCCTGCTGTCTTATCTTCCAGGTTCCCAGCCGCTCGGTGTGCTTGTAAATCTCTCGTGCCACCCGCTCGGTATCTGCATATTCGCCGCCAAACTTATCAGCCATGTGTTTCACTGCCTCCTCCTTTTCGGCTCCGAAACAGAGGCAGAATGTGGCGTATCTCACTACGTAGCTGTTGTGATGATGCTCCTCAAACCGCTCTTCCCAGCTCTCCGCCAGTTTGTCTACATACTGCAGAATCTCTTCGGTGGTGAGCGTTTTGGGTGGTGCCTCGTCTTCCTGTTTGCGAGGGCTTTTCTTTCTGGTTTTTTCAGTCTCCGTCTGCCTTTTCCTGTTCTGTTCCTCCTGTTGCTTTGTAGCTTTTTCGAAGTTCTCCACCTCCTCCCGGGTGATGGGTAGAACTTCGGCATTCCAGTTGAAGTAAGCCTCGGGGTCGTAAGCCAGTCCGCAGCTTCTCACCATGTCCTGGCATTGCTTGTCGCAGCTGATACCCAGCAGTTTGTCGTACATGCTCATGGCTTTTCTGATGGCGAGCAGGTGGAGTTCGGTGGCTGTGAGATTGCATCCTTCAGGACGCATATATCTGAGCAGGATGCGGAATCCCTTGCCCGAGACGGTGATGTAGAAGACCATGGTGAAGCGCTGTTTCAGGGCTTTTTTCTTAAGATCCGCGATGTCTTCGGGGGGCACGTCATCATAATCGAGCATCAACCAGAAGGTTTCCTTCCTGAAGTCGGTCAGCTTCTTGGCATTACCTTTGAGCTGCACGCTGGGAGTGATGCAGGGCAGCCGGTGCTTGATGTCTTCTGCCGTTCTCTTGTCCACCTTCATCATCGCCCTGTAGCCTTCGGTATTGGCTTTTACCGGTGCAGAATGCATGATGTTGTACTCCAGCACCGCTCTGTTAGGGAGCGGGTTGCTGGCAGAGGAAAACAGGTTAGTGAAAAATGAGGGCAAGGCCTCTTTCTCCTGTTCTGTTTCCGGTTTCTTTCCGGTCTCGTTTGTGGGTTTAATCTTTTTCATTTCTTTTTGGATTTTATGAGTTTGTATCTTTTAATAATTTCCCAAGTTTTTTAGTTATTTTCTTGTAGGAAAGGGTTTCTCTCCAGTAGCTCCATGCTCTGTTATGTTCGCTCCAGTATACCGAACCTTTATTCCGTTCCCATATGTACACTTCATCGCAATAATACTGGAATCTTGTTTTATGATGGACATTTTCTTCATGAACCCAGGTTTTACCTTCGAAGGCATCATCATCATCTTTTTCCATGAGAATGGTTTTGATGGCTCTATCCATAGCGAATATGTACTCTGGTATGAGCGTCATGTTATCAATCCTCTTATCGATATTGGACTTTCCACCAGTTTCTTTACGAATCATAGTTGGTGATACGCCACATGTCTTTGCGATAGCCAGCTTAAATCTGACTTCATCTTCAAGTTCTGCCATAAATTTCTGCAAATCTTTCATTGTTTTATTCTTTGTTGTTAATTTGTTGCGAAGGTATACAAAATGTTTTACTTAGGCGGAGAGCTCTATAGAGCTCGCTTTTTACAAAGAATAACCTAGGTTAAACTTTTTAACGCAGCAAATCGGTGCCCCTTTCTGGGGGTATTTTGAAGATGAAGATGATGTTTGGTTTTGTATTGCCTGGCGGAAGAAAAAGCAGAAAAATGACGAGGTGAAGGGTGAAGGGTATATTTTAAACTCTATATTATATTCTTTATTTTATGGATTTTGCAATTTTTGACCCTAGGGTCTTTTTTTCGGTTTTTACCCTTACCCTTCACGCGTATATATATAAAAGAGTTTTCAACCCTTCACCCTTCACCTTTTTGCTTAATATTTTGTGGGTCAGTGAGTTAAGGGTGAAGGGTGGTGAAGGGAGGTGAAGGGATAAGTAAAAAGACTTTCCACTCCTCAATGAAAAAAACAGCCCTAAAAATTTGGAAGTTACAAATATTCAGCGTATCTTTGCAGAAGATTGTGCGGCGCTCGGCAATCAGAAAGCAAGCTTTCATTGCGCTCGCTGGCATAATCTTTGCAGTACAAATAAAAACATAAAGCGTATGAAACAGGTAGAAGAAAGATACATCAGCTTGCTGACCGACTTCGGTTTCAAGCGAATTTTTGGAACAGCAATGAACAAGGATTTGCTCATTTGCTTCCTCAACAGCTTGTTTAATGGCAGACAGGTTGTGAAGGACGTATCGTATCTGAATCCGGAGCATGTGGGAGATGTATATACCGACCGCAAAGACATCTTCGATGTATATTGTGAGGGCGAAAACGGCGAGAAGTTCATCGTTGAAATGCAGAATGCTTATCAGGCGTATTTCAAGGATCGCGCCCTTTTCTACTCAACCTTCCCTATCCGTGAACAGGCACCAAAGGGGAGTGACTGGGATTTCAAACTCAATCATGTCTATACCGTAGCCCTGCTCAACTTCAGCATGAACGAGGATGCCTTCGATAAGGAGAAAATCCGCCATCATGTGCAGTTGTGCGACACAGCTACCCACAAAGTATTTTACGACAAGCTCGAATATATCTATGTAGAGATTTCCAAGTTCAACAAACCCCTGGAAGAACTGGATACGCTCTACGAGAAGTGGCTCTATGCGCTGAAGAACCTCTATAAGCTTACCCAGCGCCCTAAAGAACTGTGCGACAAAGTTTTCGACCGCCTCTTCGAGGAAGCCGAGATAGCCAAGTTTACTCCGCAGGAAATAAGGGAGTACGAGACCAGCAAGATGGCATATCGCGACATCAAGAATTCCGTAGACACTGCCAAGCGTGAAGGTATAGCTGAGGGTATGGAAAAGGGAATGGAATTAGGTATGAACCAGAAAGCCTTGGATATTGCCAGGAACATGCTTGCTGATGGCATTGACATCAATCTGATTATGAAGTATTCCGGTCTTACCCAGGAACAAATAGAAAAATTGAAATAAGATATTATCTAAGAGATGATAACAGATAAACAGAAATCCCCCATCCTGCTTTCTCAAGCCGGATGGGGGATTTGCTTTATGTGATAGTAGAAAAGATGATAGCTACGGGCAGGATTGACATGGTGGTAGAAACCACTAACTTTATCTATGTGCTGGAGTTGAAACTGAGCAACAACGGTGGCGTGGATGCTGCCACGGAGCAGATGAAAGCCAAGCAGTATGCCGAACCTTTCAAGGCTGATAAGCGCAAGGTGATTGCCCTTGCCATAGAACTGGATGATATGGGAAAGGGACTTGTTGACTGGAAGGAAGTATAATAGTGCAAAAAGGGTCTATACGCCACCTATCATCGTGGCATATAGACCCTTGTCGTTTAATGTTCGTTGCGGGCGGAACTTTTCCGCCCGCAACGGCTTACTGCTTCTTCAAGGTAGGCAATGTTCCTTTAAGTTCGTAACGCCACTTTGAGCCTGCGTTCTGCAAGGCGGTGTTCATGGCATCAACGGCTTTCTGCCAGGTAACGACAGTGCCGTCCACCTTCGTGGCTTCGGGGGCGATGCCTTCCTTATTGTAGCCGATGCCTTGTTCATGATTGTTCTTCCAATAGCCGGCGGTCACGGTGGTATAGTTATCTCCCAAAAAGCCGCCGATATGTACATAGCCAGTGCTACTACCTGTACTGGTTACGTTGCCCGTGGCATAGCAGGCAAGGAGGCTGCTTCCTGCGTTCATTCCCACCAGACTGCCGCCAGCGATATTCTTTGCGGGGTTTATTTCTATGGTCACGTTGCCCGTGGCATAGCAAGCGGTCAGGGTGGCACTCGAATTCGTCTGACCTGCCACGCCGCCGACATCGACCGTTCCCTTCACTGTGGCAGAGGAACTGCATCCGGTGATGGAACCGCCTATTTGAGCACCCACCACACCGCCGACATACACCGTGCCGCTGATGCTGCCCGACACCGAGCAGTTTTCAATGGTGCCCCAGCTATATCCTACCACGCCGCCAATACTGCCGCCATATATTCGATTGCTTGTTATCTGTACGCCCTCCATCACCACGTTCTTCACCGTACCAGCTCTATTGAGCCAGCCGAACAGACCCGCATATTCGTCATTTGTCGTAAAGGTCAGCCCCGTGATGGTATGGCCGCCACCGTCGAAGGTGCCTTTGTATGAGTTGTCGTAGTCTGTGCCTATCGGTGTCCAGTCTTTGCCTGTGAGGTCAATGTCTGTGTCGAGGGTAATGTTAATGTCGCTCTTACCTCCGTTCACTAATTCGGCTATATTCATCAGGCCATCAGCGGAGGTCACGGTGTAGCTGCCGTTGCTCTCTATGGTATAGCCCAGGTCTTTTGCCGCAGCGAGGGAGACGGTGTAGGTATATTCACCGCCCGCCTGCCAGTCGGCAGCATTCTTCATCTTATAGACGAAGACCTTGCCGTTGGTGAAGGTGCAGGTAATGAAGGCCTTGCCAGCTGCCACACTTTGCGGGGCTACGAGGGCGGTGTAGGTGTTGCTACCCTTGTCATACGGGACGATTATATCCGGGTTGTCGCCTTCGGTGGAGAGACCCGTCAGCTGCACGGATGCCAGCCCCTCGGTGTAGTCCGTCAAAACGATGGTTACCCGCGCCGTGCGGTGGGTGAAGCGAAGCGTGGGGCTACCGTAAGTCACCGTCTGTCCGTCGGCTACGATGAGGTCACTGCCCTCAAAGTCCTTCTGGGCACTTTGGTTGGCTTTTACTTTTACCGCAGGTGGGGTTGTCTCGCCAGCGGTGTAGGGCCACCACGCCGTAACGGTGATGTCTTTGTGGTTGGTCCAGTAGTACGGGTCGGTGGAGGTCAGCGTGGCGCTGGTGGGGTCGGCGGTGGAGGGCGTCACGTCGTATGCCTTCACCGTGCCGTCCATCAGGACTGCCACGCTCTGCACACCCTCCCAATTGCCGTCCACCGGGGCACGGGTGACGGCGGTGGCTGTCGCGGCGGGGTTCAGCCCCGTGGCGGTGAAGACGATGGATGTGCCTTCCGCCCCTTCCGGCAGGAAGCCCGCTTCGTCCTGTGTGCAGGCGGCAAGGCCGAGCAGCAGAGCGAGGGCTGCGGATATATGAATGGTTGTTCGTTTCATGATGCGTGTTGTTTAGGGGTTGTTATTGTTTCTTTTGCAGTATGGGCAGACCGTTGGTGCCTAGTGCCCACTGGTAGTCGTTGTCGGTGAGGGCGTGGTTCATGCCGTCGACGGCTGTCTGCCATTTCACGGTCGCGCCGTCCACCTTCGTGGCATCTACCGTTCCTCCAAAATTACGGAATTCTCCTTGCCCGGCATTGCCTCCCCAATAACAGGAAGTTATAGTTTTGTAGTTGAAACGCACTATAGCTCCAGATTCATAATCTTTCAATGTGCCGTCAAACCAGCAAGCTGTGATACTGCCATAATTTAAATCGGCTATACCACAAGTTCTACCATATGCAGAAATTTTTCCCGTCACAGAGCAGGCAATGATTTGGCCATGATTTTGCTCCACTATTCCAGCTGCTGATCCATTACTGCCATATAGATTCACATCTATGAGTTGTAGGTTCTTTATCACACCACGTAAATTTAATAACCCAAAAAGTTCAGTAGTCGCTGCTGAAAAGTTTAATCCCGTAATGCGGTGTCCCTGCCCATTAAAGACGCCGGAGTAGCCAGGCCATGTGCCTATCCGTGTCCAATCCTTACCCGTCAGGTCGATGTCAGCGGTGAGGGTGCAATTTATCGATTCATCTTTTTGTACGGCTTTGTTCCATGCCAGCAGGCCCTTGGCGTTATAGACCATGTAACTGCCGTCGTTCTGTATAGAATAGCCCAAATCCTCAGCCTCGCCACTCTCGCCGCCGCCGCCAGCCCAATCACCGATGGTGCAACCCTCTAATGTCAAGCCAGTGGCGTTCACCTTAACGGTATATTTATAGCGGCTGCCCGCTTCTAATACGACGTTGTTCTGCGGACGGAAGTAGAAGGTGCCGCCGCCGAGTTCCACCTTGACGAACTGCTTGCCTGCCGCAACGGTCTGCGGGGCGGTCAGTGCCTCGTAGGTGTTGCCGCTTGCGTTGTAGGTCTTGATGGCGGTCGGGTTGCCGTTATCGGCAGACAGGCTCACGAGGCTCACCGTGGCACCGACGACGCTCGTGAATCCCGTACCGGGCTTCAGTTCGATAGTCACGCGTGCCGTGCGGTGGGTAAATCCAAGTGTCGGGTCGTCAAATTTCACCGTCTGGTTTTCGGCGGAGATGAAGTCGCTTTTCTGGAAGTCAGCCAATTTGCTTTGGTCTTCGGCCACCTTCACGGCAGGCATCTGTGTGATGTCTGTATTATCCAAGGGCCACCATGCCGATACGGTAATCGGGTTGCGGCTGATCCAGTAGTACGGGTCGTTCTCGCGTGAGAGCGTAGCGCTCTTGTATCCGTCGGCATCCGTAGCCGTAATGGTGTATTCCTTTACCGCATCGCCAATCTTGAGTGCCACGGAAGTGACGCCCTGCCAATTGCCGTCCACGGTAGCACGGGTTGATGGGGCTGCCTGCGGCGTTGCCTCCACGGACAGTCCGGTGGCATGGATGACTATAGGATATTCCTCTTTGGTCAGACGGCTATCGTCAGCCAGTTCGTCCTGTGTGCAGGCGGCGAGGGCGAACAGCAGCGCGAGGACTGCGGGGATAAATAATCTATGTCTCATAATTCTTCATTCTAATCACTTAATTATTAATATCTTACAGGTCAGCATCCACTTCTCCACCGTCTATATCGTTCCACTTTGCAATGGTGGCTTCGCTGACTTCTAGGACTTTGTTGCTCACCTTGACAGTATAGGTGTAGTTGTTGCCCGCCAGCAGTGCGCCTTCGGGCATGGTGAGTGTGGCAGGATATTCCTGACCTTTGTAATTCACAACCAACGGCAGGGATGCAACTGTCTGCGGGAAGAGGATGATCGATGACGTGAGATTGCCGTCTGCCAGATTCATGGTCAGTTCTCCGGTCTGTAGTCCGTTGTCTGCGGTGGCAATACCGTCGGCCGTGTTGAACGTACCGGTGAGTAACAATCCGTCCAGCGTGTAACGTTCAGGCTTGACCACGTTGAAATCCACACCATCGCCCGCCTCGAAGGTAAGGGTTATCCGGCTCATGCGGTGGTGGAAGGAATTGTCTTCACCGCCTTTGTAGGTTTTGTCGGTGAAGCTTACTACCGGGTTGTTTTTGTCTCCCGTGGCTCCTGAAGCAAAGAGAAAGTCGATGGCAGGCTGGTTCTGCTGTGCCGTGGCATCGGTCGTGGCTGTGAGGATGCCTCCCGCCGCGTTGTACGGATAGTAGGCGCGGAAAGTATGGGGCTTTGCATCTTCGATATAGATGACCTTTCCTTCTGCCTCAAATTTCCCGTTCTTCAGGATGAAACGCACGTTGCCGTACTGGGTATCGTTGTCGATGTCGGTGATGCCGATACGGTCACCGTTGTCCCAAGTGGTTCCGCTGGCACGGGTGTTTACGCTGATACCACCAGTAAACTGCACGGCTACCTTACCATTTGCTGTTGTAGGAGCTGTATCTTCTGTACTGCATGAAACCATTGCACCTGCTAAGAGTGCAAGGGCGAAAAACTTCGTCATCTTTTTCATATTATCAATATTTTAAAAGTTATTATTATTATTTGGTTTCTACTTCATTGTTGAGGTTCGTCCAACCGTTGATGGTAGCATCCAGATTCATCTTTGGCTGCATTTCTTCGTACTTGAACCTTAGTTCATACTTTCCACCTACATTCATCTTAGGAGCAGTGATGTCAAACTCTTGCAAGGTCTTGTCAGGGAGCAAGAGTCGGAGATAAATATGAGAGACTGGGCTTCCCTGTATGGTTGGCATCAGTCGGATGACTTCCGATTTCAGGGTTGATTCCGTAGCCAGGAGGGTAGGGAGTTCCACTTCCGTTGGCTCTATGCTCGGCAAACCGTAGTCTCCATCACTGTTCTTCTGTGTTGGGAACAGGCACCCGGCACAATCCAACACCTTGCCACTCATCTCTGTGCCTTTCGGTATGTTCTCGATGATGATGGTCAGTTCCGAAAGCACGCTCTTTATAGGGGTTTGCACCACATAGCTACCTTCCTTGTTATCTATCTTCACATCGGCAACTCCGAAATAGGCATTGTTCCTTACATCCTTAGGATTGGTCAAGCCTATCTGGATATTGTTCCAATTAGTCAAAGCCCTGGTCTGGTCAGTGGTGAAGAATGGCTCTATGAGATTGGTAATAGCCAATATCTGATAATGCCCTTCTGGAAGAGCGAAGCGTTGGCTTGCCACCTCCTGTGCACTGCCACCATGTTTTTCCTCTACAAGCGAGCCGTCATTGGCATTGAATATCCAGAGTTTCACGTCCTTCACTTCCGTACCTTGGTCGGCTTCATCTGCCCAAGTGAGCAATACTGACAAACCACCCTCATCCTCACCATCATGAACATCATGGTCGCAGCTTGCCAACAGGCATGGGACGCATAACAGCACCCATAACCAAATATTAAATCTTCTTTTTGCTTTCATTCTCTATCTTGTTTTAGGAGTTACGGATGAGGATTGGTAAAAGGCAAGTTGATTCCTAATCTTATGCCACTTTCCCACAAGAAGTTGTTCTTATGCAGATATTCCGGCATTCCGTCCATACGTTCGCCAGTAAGACGAGTCAAACCGGAATAGATACCCAATTTCAGGCATGAGGTCAGTTGATAACCAACCTGCAAGTCTGCACCATAACCCAAATGCCAGTTGGTAGAACCTTTTATCACTTTGGCATCATCGGCTATAGTCTGAATATCAGCCTTGGTCGTTACTGCATAAATATGAGGTGATACTGCCAAATCCCATCGGCTGTCAGCTGTTTGAGGGAACAACCCAAGGAGGTTGATATTTACTCTGGCTCCATATTGTCCCATACAGACATGGCTTTTCAGATTGGCATACTCCCAACTGTCCATGCCCAGGACACCTGCCTTGTAAAGCACACCGTCGCTACCCAACCAATAGTTACGTTCTACACAACAGTCTTGTGCCGACAAGTTCATTTCTCCATACTTGGCAGATAACTCAGCCGAGAAGATGGAGTTAAAACGATAGCCGCCATATAAGCCAGCAGCCCAACCGGGATGAGTCTTGTCGTGTCCGAAACTCGAGAAAGTAGAGAAGCCGAAAGGCATTCCACCCTCTACTCCTACATACCAGCCTTGCTGACCGGTCTTTCCATCTTCTCTTGCTTCTGCTTTCGCGAAAGAAAATGGAAGAATTAAAGCAAGTGCTGCAACCAGTAATCGTTCTTTTCCAGTTAAATAATTTCTCATATTAATCTATTATGTTTTGATTATAATTTACAATATTTTAAATCCTTCATGATACAGATTGTAAAAAACCTGGTGCAAAGATAAGGTTTTTATTTGAAAGTGGGGGGTAATATTTGTTTTTTTAGGTATGATTTTTTGTTTTTTGGTGTCTCATTCGTGGGCAATGCGACACCTTGTTTGTATTTTTTAACGTTTTCCAGCCTCTATTGTCTTAACTCCTTAACTTCCTTAACTCCTTTAACTCCTGATATGCGAAAATTCAGTTATTAGCCAATAATGATGTTAATTTCATTCAAATATTTGGCGTTATCAAGATTTTACAGTATATTTGCATCCAAAGAATTTAAATGTGAATCAAATGGTTAATGCATATTGCGACATCAAGAATTCCGTAGACACTGCTAAGCGTGAAGGTAAACAAGAAGGTCTTGCGGAAGGAATAGAAATTGGTATGGAGAAAGGTAGAGCAGAAGGCAAACATGAGGCCAACACAGAAACAGCACAACGTTTGCTGGCAATGGGACTTTCTGCCGAACAGGTTGCCAAGGCTACCCAGCTGTCTTTGGAAATCATTAAGAATCTGAGCAATTCATAAAAAACAGAAAGCGGAGATGTAGATTAGATTGGTGACCTTCACCTTTATCTGAGTAAAAAAACAATACCGGGCAAGGAGATGATGCTCCTGCTCGGTATTTTTTTTTGCAGATGATTGGATTATTTGTTGATGTCGATTGTTTCATCTGCATTTTTCCACGTGTCAACATTAGCTTCGAAATTGATAGGCTGCAAGATTGAGTGGCCATCCTTATCATAACCACCGCCGAAGATGAGGGTGTAGATGTAGCGCTTGCCTGGCTCCCAACTTGTTCCGAATGGCACGTAAAGATCTTCATATTGTGTTTCTTTGCCATGGAGATAATCATTCTTCTGCTTGATTTTGCAGTTAATGATCAGATAAGACTCTCCGTTTGTGTCAGCATCAACTATTGTTTTATGTTGTGCAACATCCCATCCTGTTAATGGCTGAGGAACGAATAACATCGGTTTTTCGCTAGAAATTTCAGTTGCTTCTGTTCCTTTAATTTTTATAGCGTCTGCATCACTCTTTTTAATAACAGTAAATGGATTATTATGTACACTTACACCTCCCAAATTCCAAGAGCTTTGTGATGGTGAATTTCCATCAGTAGGTATTGTGAAAGTTCCACCAAGTTTAAAGTTCTTAATCTTGATCTCTTTGATATACACTTCCATATCTGAATTCACAGTCTTTGCCTGAAAGACAACCTGAGACAAAATATGCTGGAAATTTAAATTTACCTTACCTGCTTGTATACTTTGGGTTTGATTCGTTGCAATAGCATACATCACATCAGGATTCTCTTTTCCATCGGTTCTGTTATATTCATCAAAGCAACTATATGTGATAGTCTTGGTTGCTTTTTCGATTGTCCAATGGTAAATGAGGTCTTCTGGAACAGTAGCTGGGCTGACGGCGTAAAAGTTCAGTGAACCTTCCTTTGGCCAGTAATGCAAATCTGAAGCATCGGCATAATCCCACTTTCCATTTTTGTGGTTGATAATAACGCCCTTGAGACCATTATTGTGCACTTTGTCACCCATGAATACTTCTCCATCGGTACCACCATTGTTCTTAAACGCAACTACATTGAAATCGGTTTTCTCTAAATCCGTGGTCGAGTTGATAATGTTAGCTCTCGTCTCCGCCTTATTACCAACTACATGAAATCCGATAGCGTTGTTTGCTGTAGTTCCCACATTTACAAGCTCGTTGTCTGATGAGCATGCTGAAAGCAATGCCATAGAGGCCAATGCTGTTCCAAAAATTACTTTTTTCATAATTAACTGTTCTTTAAAAAAATATTTTACTATTACTATTTGAATATTTATCTTTTACGATTTATAGTCTTATCTTTTTACTATGTTACATCCTTAACATATAATATCCACATTCACATCGCCCCAGTCATCTACTCCTACATCGAATCCGGCTCCTCCGCTGGAACTTCCCCCGCTTTCTTCCGGAATCTCGAAGTCGAGGTTTATGACGATGTGAACATCACCCACGTGACCCACCACAGGAATGGACTGAATCTGAGCGGTAACATCCTGCTCTAAAACATACAGCTTGCCTGATCGGCTCTTGATAAAGAGCTTGAAGAGATTAGACGCTGCGATGCCCCGGGTGCTGCCAAACGTATAGAAACCACCCCGCAGCTGATTGCCGATTACTTCCCCTCCGAAAAGAAGACGCTCGGAAAGAGAGCCGGGGAGCTTGTCGGCTGCCATCAGAAGCGAACCGGACATGCCGGATAGGCTTGCCCTGATATCCGCTATGCGCTCTAGCTTGCGGATGCCGTTAACCTCGTAGGTGTAGCGGCAAACCATGCTTTTGGGGTATAGTGTAATAACTTGTACTCCGTTTTCTGCATTTTCTGATGATGCAGCTGCGTGGCTGGCATTCACGGAAACCCAGTTGATGTGGTCGCCACAAAGCCAAGATGGGGTGAGGGATGCCTGCTCGCCATCGGGCGATTTCGTATCTCTTGTATCAGCGGTGAAATTCAGATAGCTGTTCGGATTTTCCCATATTATTCCGTTGGTATCGTAATTCATGCTGATTACCCCGTAGTCGTTTTCGGGCAGTTCTATCTGCCGGGCTTCTCCTTTAGGAAAATCGAAAATCCACGGTTCGCTCTTTCCATCTTTTGGGAAGAAGATAACTCGCATACCTTCAGGCTTTTCATGACCCGAGAGCTGGCTCCAGTCGAAGGCTACCTTCAGTAATCGGAATTGAGCATTCTCCTCGTAATACAGCTCCTTGTGGTTGCAGGATGATAGAATAGAGAGTAGGGAAAGTAATAGGACAAAAAGTCGATTGGCTTTTCCCGTTTTGCTGAAATTATTCATCGGTACCTCCTTTCTTCCTATCCTTCTCTTTCTTCCTCATCTCTTTCTCCTTTATCTCCTTCTTCCTCTTCCAGTTGCTGTTAGCGTTTTCGCGCCCCAGCAGCCACACCAGGGAGACTTCGAGTTTCGTAGGACCTACCCATCGGCGTTCTTTCGTCGCCTGCCACACGTAGTATTGGTTGCGCGGCTTATACTCGTGGTAGATTCCGCCCCAATATCCTACACCTAGAGTGAAGTCGATGTTCAGTTTTCTGGCGATAGGGAGCGAGTAGCCATATTCGGCACCCATGGCATAGTTCATCTTATTCCAGATAGCACCGCCAGGTTTGCCACCCATGTAGCCACGTCCGCCTGTTTCGAAATCGTAGGTGAAAATTTGGGTATAGAAGCCGATGTGGTGACCAGTGAGCGGTTTCTCTTCAGCAGCTTTTCCCAGCCATTTGCGTATGGCAATATCACCTCCGTAGGCTCGCCAATACCAGTGTCGCCTGTCGGTCTTCCACCATCCGTACATCCAGTTAGCGGCCAACGACCAGCTTTTGCCCAGATCCAATTCCAATCCGATGTTGGGAAGAAGTAAGACATCGAAAAGCATGTTCGTCCGCATAGCCATGTAGAACGGTTTTCGGATCGGACTCGGCTCGATATAGATGGAGTCGGTGTTACTGACCGTATCCACCGATTGTTTTACGTTTTCCCATTTAGGTATTGAATCCGGAACCTGCGGCTTTTGCACCTTGTCGTACCATAGGAAGAGCTGTGAGAATCGGAGTGCAGGGAAATATTTCTTATACATATAATGATAAGGGATACCTCTGCGCAAATTCTTGATTAGCTCCAGATGCTTTTCCTGCTTCAGGATTTCTTTTTCTGTTTCAGCTTCGCCGGCTATTCGGTTTAGCAGCGAGAGCGTTTCCTCTCTGAAGGGAAGTTGGGAATCATTCTTAACCAATTGAATCAACCCTTTCCAGTCGGGACAGAAGAAACTTGATGTCTTCAGCGAATCGGGCAGGGTGGAGTATTGTGATAGATAGCTGAAAAGCACGTCGGCTCGTTTTCGGGATAGCCACTTGTTGAATTTCAGTGTTCCCTCGGGTGAGGCAACGCCTACAACGAGAATTTTTCGCAATTGATAAATGGAATCTGCATAACAGTTTCGCATGGTTTCAGCGATACGGTTCAGTGCCGATTGGTTATCGTTCAGGATAGGGTCAAGGTCTATCTTTCCCTGCTTGAAGAAAATCTTTACTGAATCTTTTACATCATATATGGTGTGTGGTTTGTTCACATTATATATATGATGTGAATCCTTCACGCTATGTAGGTTCTGTGCCGATAGATAACTACTCATGCATGTAAATGCAATGAGAATTATTTTTTCTTTTATTCGGTACATTTACTTGATGTTTATATGATTACTTCATATTTACATTATTATTACTATTGCTTTTACTTTTTACTTTATTATTCTAAGTCTGAATTATAGTTACTTTTATTTTCATATCCATTGTTTTTTATTAATTTTAACTTTATATTCAGTTTTAAATATTCTTGTTTTATCCTGATAGCATATTTATTATGCCGTTTTATGGACGACAAAATGATTTGCTATTTTGCATCTCAGTAAATATATCGAGATGTGATTTCGCTGCAAAATTACAATTTTTTCAGTGAATCAGAAAATTTTTGATGTTAAAAAAGATGAATTTTAAATGGGGGGGGGTAAATGGCTGAAAACCAATAAGATATAACAAAAATTATTTTCATGGTGTTAAATAACACTCATAGAACTTCATTTTATGAACTCCACCTATTTAGTAAGAACTACGATTTCAATAGGCCTACAATAAATGAAGAGGGTGTGTCATAAGTCCATGATACACAGGTGTCCAGTTGATGGGGCAACTGGACACATTGTTAGTATTCTTTAACGTTTTCGCTCTCTTTTCTGCCTCTTTGAATCTGTGGATTGGAGCCGGAATACGACTGGCACGGTTCACGAATGCCTCGTAACATAGACGCTTTGTGTTCGCCATTTCTCTTATTAATTTAATAGTGCAAAAGATAATTGTGAAAAATATCTCTCCCAAAATTTTCCTATTCAAAAAAATATTCGTAACTTAGCAGCGCAAAACGTAAAGCATGTAGGAATATGGCAAAAATGGTAAATTTCTATCCAGTAGGAATTCAGACATTCTCAAATATCAGAGAGGGTAATTATCTCTATATAGATAAGACCCCATACATCGTGGATTTTCGAGAGAAAAAAATGAAGTATGTTTTTCTGAGTCGTCCAAGACGATTCGGAAAGTCGCTCTTTGCATCTACTCTCCAGGCCTATTTCGAGGGAAGGAAAGAACTTTTTGAGGGATTGGCCATTGCTGATTATGAGAAGGATTGGGTGAAGCACCCTGTGCTGCATTTCGACCTGAGCGGCGCCAAGCACATGAGCGTGGAACAGCTGGAAAGATACCTGGCAGATATGCTTGAAGAGCAGGAAACGATCTGGGGATACAAGACGCATCAGGTGGACGCTAACCTCCGTTTGAAAGACCTGGTGAAAGAAGCATACAAGCAGACGGGTAATAAGGTAGTGATTATCATTGATGAATATGATGCCCCTTTGCTGGATGTAGTGCATGAAAAGGAAAATTTAAAACCGCTGCGCCTCATCATGCAGAACTTCTATAGTCCCATCAAGATGCTCGATCCGTATCTGGAGTTTACCTTCATCACGGGTATCACCAAGTTCTCGCAGCTCAGTATCTTCAGCGAACTGAATAACCTCGATAACATCAGTATGTTCGACCAGTATTCGGCTATCTGCGGTATCAGCAAAAAGGAACTTACCTCTCAGATGAAACCGGATATAGAGGCATTGGGAGAAGACCTGGGTATGACGTATGAGGAGTGTCTGGCAGAGCTGACAAGATTCTACGACGGCTATCATTTCAGTAAGAAATCTGAAGATGTATTCAATCCGTTCAGTCTGGTAAAGGCACTGAATGCACGGGATATAGCTCCTTACTGGTTTGGCTCGGGTACGCCGACTTATCTTATCAAGACGCTGCAGAAGTATCACGTCAATGTGATGGATATTGAGAAGAAATCATGTGATGTGGATGACTTTGATGTTTCGCCGGAAATGATGACTTCTGCGCTTCCGTTGCTCTATCAGAGTGGTTATCTCACCATCAAGAAGTATAACCCGATGCTGCAACGTTATACCTTGGAATATCCTAACAGAGAGGTTAAGATTGGCATGCTCAAGAGTCTTGCACCTAACTATCTTTCACCAATATCACTGGATAACAATAGTTTGGTAGGTGATTTCCTGGAAAAGCTCTATGAGGCAGACGTTGAGGGAGCGATGGTGCGCCTGAAGGCTTATCTTGCCAGCATTTCCAACCGATTGAGTAACAAGAGTGAACGGGATTTCCAGACAGTGTTCTATCTTATCTTTAACCTGATGGGAGCACACATGAGGGTAGAGGAGGATAGTGCGATAGGTAGGGCTGATGCCGTGGTGTATATGCCTGATGCCGTATTTGTTTTCGAGTTGAAATATGATGGTTCAGCCGAGGAAGCTATCAGACAGATAGATGAAAAGGGATATCTGATTCCATATTCTGCCGATGGTAAGCGTCTGTTTAAGATTGGTGTAAATTATGACAGCAACCAGCGGACGATAGGTGATTGGATTGTCAAGGAATAGGTCACTTGAATCCATTTATGTTTTGCCATGATGAAATGCTATACAAGATAGATAAGTAATTATACGCAAGAAAAATCCCCCAGCCCGCTTGAGAAAGCAGGATGGGGGATAGTTTCTTATTTCTTCTTGAGCCCCTTGTATGCAAGGAACGCTACAATAACAACGGCAAGAGCCAAGATGATGTAACCGAGCTCATGACTATACTTTAATGCCTGCTGATATACATCTTGAGTTGTTTTATAGTCTGTATATTGGTAAATACCCCAACCGATGGTTGCTAAAACTGTATTCCAGATGCCAGCACCGATTGTGGTATAGAGCAAGAATTTGCCTACATGCATACCTGCCAAACCGGCTGGAATGCTGATTAACTGGCGAACAGCTGGTACCAGACGCCCAAAAATAGTGGATGCGGCTCCATGCTTGCGGAAATACTCTTCTGCAACTTCTACCTTTTGGCGGTCTATCAGGCACATATGTCCGATGCGGCTGTCGGCAAAACGGTAGATGATAGGGCGGCCTACCCATTTAGCTAAATAATAGTTGATAAGTGCACCGATATTGGCACCAATGGTGGCAAATACGATGACCAGGATAAACGACATTCCGCTATCAGGATCCATGGCTTTCCATGCTGCAGGTGGAACAACCACCTCTGATGGGAATGGGACGAATGAACTCTCGATAGCCATGAAAAGGGTTACTACCCAGTAATTTAAATTGTCGAGTATCCAAAGAAAAAGATCTGCAGTATTCATTTGTTATCTTGAATATAAATAATATCTGTCTCAGCTGTTGAAACTGAGACAGATATAGGTGATTTATTTATTCTGTTTTGCCCATGTATCCTTCAAGCCAACGGTTTTGTTGAATACTGGTTTTTCTGCAGTTGAATCAAGATCGGCCATGAAATAACCGATACGCTGGAACTGGAGATATTCACCTGGCTTCTTGTTGGCTGCATATTCCTCAACATAGCAGTTAGGATAGTCGTGGAAGCTGTCTGGGTTGAGCAACTCGTGGAAATCACGTTCATCAGCAGATGGATTTTCTACCATAAAGAGACGGTCGTATTCGCGCACCTCTGCCTTTACGCAGTGATCTGCTGATACCCAATGCAATGTACCCTTAACCTTACGGTTGGCACCTTCCATGCCGCTCTTACTGATAGGATCGTATTCTGCCTGAATCTCAGTGATAACACCATTTTCGTCCTTTGTGCATCCAGTGCACTTAACGATGTAAGCATTCTTCAGACGAACTTCTTTACCCGGAGTCATACGGAAGAATTTTTTAGGAGCATCTTCCATAAAGTCAGCACGCTCTATCCAGAGATTCTTAGAGAATGTGATGGTGTGTGTGCCATCAGCTTCATTTTCTGGATTATTGATTGCTTCCATTTCCTCTGTTTCACCTTCCGGATAGTTGGTAATTACGAGTTTTACAGGATCAAGTACTGCACTCACACGACATGCTTTCTTGTTCAAGTCTTCTCTAACAGATGCTTCGAGTAAGGCCATATCGTTGAGAGCATCGAACTTAGTATAACCGATACTGTCGATAAACATACGAATACTCTCAGGAGAGTAACCGCGACGGCGCATTCCGCAAAGAGTAGGCATACGTGGGTCGTCCCATCCGATAACCAGTTTCTCATCAACCAGCTGGTGAAGCTTACGCTTGCTCATTACAGTATAAGTGAGGTTCAATCGGTTGAACTCAATCTGACGTGGACGATTGTCGTTTAATACATCTGCAGTTCCGTCCTTCTCCTTCAAGAAATCGATGAACTTATCGTAAAGCGGACGGTGAGGTACAAATTCCAATGTACAGATAGAGTGGGTTACCCCTTCAAAGTAGTCACTCTGTCCGTGAGCGAAATCATACATAGGATATGCATGCCATTTTGTTCCTGTACGGTGATGAGGAGTTTGGATGATACGATACATGATAGGATCGCGGAAATGCATATTTGGATTCGCCATATCGAGTTTTGCGCGAAGAACCATGCTGCCTTCTACGGCCTCAGGAGTATTCATCTTCTCAAACAAAGCAAGGCTTTCTTCGATTGGGCGATCACGGTATGGGCTAGCAGTACCCGGTGAGGTAGGAGTACCCTTCTGCTGTGCAATTTCTTCAGCAGTTTGTTCATCTATATATGCATTGCCCTTCTTGATCATCCAGACAGCAAAATCCCAAAGCTTCTCAAAGTAGTCAGAAGCATAGTAGATATTGCCCCACTTGAATCCGAGCCACTGGATGTCTTGAAGAATATTCTCTACATATTCATTGTTTTCCTTGCTAGGGTTAGTGTCATCAAAACGAAGATTGCAAACACCATTATATTTCTCTGCAACACCAAAGTCCATGCAGATAGCTTTGGCATGGCCGATATGCAGATAACCATTAGGCTCTGGCGGAAAACGCGTCTGGATTCGTCCTCCGTTTTTGCCTTCTTTGAGGTCTTCCTCAACTAACTGTTCTACGAAAGAGATACTTTTCTTCTCTTCCAAATTGTTTTCTTCATTAATTGCCATAATTCAATAAAAAGAATAATTTTTAAATTTATGGTGCAAAGATACAAATTTAATTGTAAGTACCGAAATTATCTGGCAGATAATTTTGTTTTGTGAGCAATAATTCACAAAATATGTTTTTAAACATATAAAAAGATTCGTTCGTTTCGAAAAATATGACTATCTTTGCATCGTTATCCTGAATACAATCTTTTTACCTTAAATGAAACTAATACCAAAAAAGAACGCCTTCGCTGTGAAGCGAGGGCGTTTTGCTTTTATACCAGGTTCATATTCTATTACTTTTTGCGGAATGTTTCGTTCTTAATAATGATTGAACCTTCTTCTGTATCGAGTGTTGCCTGCTCCTGAACATCGGCATCGAGACCCTTGCGGCTCAGGATAATCACAGCTGCTTTACCTTCTGGCTTAGCTGGCAATTCCCACTTGTAAAATTCCTTATCAAGGCCTTTTACTTTAACAGAGAAATCACTGTTCAAAGTTACACTACGCTCACCATCTGCGCTCTTATATTCACCGGCTGCGGCAGCCTGAAATGCAGAATCGGTTACAACAGTCTGTTCTGCCTGAGCTGGTGCAGGTGCTGGTGCTTTTTTCTCAGAACATGCTGTGAAAGCTATCAGGCCCATAGCAAATGCAAGAATTGATAATTTCTTCATAATCTTTAAATTTTATATGTTAATAATAATGTTAATCTAAACCATTTTTATAAGCTAACTCTTTTTATACATTTGGTTATCTCAGTGGTATGCTATAGAAAGATAGTATTCCACTGGTACAAATGATTACCCAAATAGAAACGAGCCCCGTAATGATAGGGACGCTTGCAAATCTGATGTCGTGGTTGGGCTTAAAACGTTCGGTATGCTTCCTTAAAAAATACTGAAATATATAATAATATAAGGTGGCATAGAGAAAACCAATGAGGGTACCAATCAGGATGTCGCCAAAATAGTGTACTCCGAGATACATTCGGGAATAACTGGTTATCAATGCCCACAGGCATAAGAATATCGTGAGTTTGCTCCGGCGAACCAGATATTGTGCAAAGAAGGCCATGCTCCATGCATTGGCTGCATGAGAAGATGGGAAACCATATCTGCCACCCCGATATCCTTGAACAACATGTACCATCGGACTGATAGGATTATCAGGATTGCTGGGACGCATTCTTGCTACTAATGGCTTCAGAATTCCTGATGCAGTCTGGTCTGAAAACAAGATAATCAGAGTGATGACAACTATAGTGCTCATCACAACCTTGACAGGAAAATTCTTAAGCAGTACAAAGATAAAACTGGCATAGAACGGAACCCATACAAAACGGTCTGAGAAAATCATCATGAAGTAATCCCAATACACGTTGTGAAAACCATTGAAAAACAGAAAAATCTGCGTATCAATCTGTTCTATTTGATGAAGTAATTCTATCATAGTCTTTCTTTATGAAATTCTGTAATGTTCGCTTTCTTGTTTCTGATAATCTGTTGCCCTGTCGTTTGGGCTATTTTGCACTCAAGTCATCGTACAACTTCTGTAGATAAGCCATGCCTCGCTTCAGGTTATAACCTTTTTTGCCTTTATCATAAACAACCTTTTGGGATTTGTTGTCGTAGATGATAGAGTTCTCCTCTGATACCATGCCGAAAGCATCGGGTACATCAAAGAATGCAAATTTAGGAGTAGCATCACTCAACATATTCTTGCTGAACAAGAAGTCTTTGTGAGGAATGCCTAATTGTCCGAGCAGTGTAGCTGCTATATCATGCTGACTTCCTATGAGCTTAACATTCATTGGGCGAGCTATTGCTCCACCGGTCATGATAAGTGGAATCTGATAGCGGCTGCGGTCAAAGTTGTCAAGATGTTCTTTGTATGCGCCAACATGATCGGCAACGAGTAATACCAAAGTATTTTTCCATCTAGGCAATTTGCTGTATTCACGCAGAAGATGACCTATGACACTATCAGTGTAAGCAAATGCATTTAAACGCTTGTCTTTCAGTCTGCTATATGGTACATCGAATGGCTCATGACTGCTTGAAGTCTGGAATACTCTCAGCATAGGCTGTTTGGCATTCTGTTCTTTCCTGAGATCTGCAAGCAGCCGGTTGGCTACTATATGATCGTGTACTCCCCATTTGCTCAATTTGTCTTCTATAGGGAAATCACTATCTGAAATGATTCTCTCATAGCCCTGGGAAACCAGCCAAGAGCGTTGGTTGGCAAAATCAACATCACCACCATAATAATATGCATTGCCGTAATGCTTTGCTTTAGCCAATGAACGTGCCAATGATGGTAATTGTGCAGATTTTGCCGGGTAGCGCATGATGCTGGTTGTAGGTTGTGCAGGATAACCGCTCAAAACTGCAACCAGACCACGATCCGTGCGGAAAGTGTTGGAATAGAATCTTGGGAAGAAAATTCCCTTTCTGGCTATTGAGTCCAAGCAGACCGCTACGTCTTTATGTGTTCCGACGGAAGGCATGATGTCGTTGGCAAAGCTTTCCATAATAATAATAAGTATATCCGGTTTTCCGTTTTTCCGGGTCTCTTCATTCAGAAGAGGGTAGGTGTTCTGGTCGCTTGAACTTACCATTTGAGCAAAGAGCTTGTTAGCTTCTTCTTCTGGCATGTATCGGTATTGCGATGCAAAATCTTCCTGATGGGTAAGTGATTCAAACAGGCTGAACATCGGATTGACGGCAGCATGATTCAAAAACGCATTTTGGCTGAAATATGCCTTTCCTGTATTTGTTGTAGATACAGTAAATCCTCCTCTGATAGGGATGAAGAGAAGGGCAGTAAGCAGCAACAGAATAAGAGAATGGCGCATACGATGATGCTCTATGTCAGAGTAGTATGTTCTACGACCACTGCCGAAATCTCCAAAACCATAGTTGCTGTATCTGCTGGAATAGCGCTTCTGGGTATGAGGCATGCGGAGTGCGAACCAGACGGCTATGGTAAGCAGTACAGTGATGAGGAGAGCAAAAAAGATGTAAAGCCCTCCAACACTTGCAAGTGCATCCTTTGGCGAAGTAAAGAAATAATATAATGGAGTGCTATCTAGCGGGAAGTTCCAATATGGATATAATCCTGCATTCAGTATGAATGTAATGGAAACCAGGAAAGATGCCAATATATAATAAGCATTCAGAATGGGACGTATAATCTCCTTACGAAACCAAATCATTGCGATGAGCAACAAACCCGGTAGTGCGGTGAGGTAACCAGCCATAGAGAGGTCGAGTGATAAACCGTACCACATCACAGTAGGCATTTCGCTCCAGATATTATCGATAGGTTGTGTAGCAGAAGCCTTTTCCAATATCATGAAAAATGGTTTCTGAATACTGAACAAAATGACAAACGTAAAATACGTTTTTATAAACCACAATATTTGCTTCATATCTATGCTTCTTGACTAATAATTATGATATACTCGGCTTTGAGCTTGAAAATTAATGCAAAAATAACCATTTTATTTCATATAAACGACTTTTTTGTGTTTATTTTTCAAAAAAGTGAGAAAAAATTTGGTCGTTCTAAATAAAAGTCGTACCTTTGTTGTAATAAATTTTATAACATAACTATGGCTAAGTACAATATTCAACCTAAAAAAGAAAAAATAGCAAGATATCAATCTATGCTGAGTGAAGAAACTAAGGACCGCCTTCGCGACGAGATAATCCGTGTTCTTGTTACTGAAAGAAAGTACAAGGACCCAGACTATAGTTCCAAGAAACTTGCAGAGGATTTGAATACTAACTCTCGCTATATTTCTGCTGTATGCGCAACTCGATTTCATAAGAATTATGCCGAGTTGGTGAATGATTATCGAGTAAACGATGCTATGTCTTTACTTACCGATAAGCGTTATGCAAGAATGAGTGTAGAAGGTATCAGCGAAATGGCTGGTTTCAATACTCGTCAGAGTTTCTATGCTAATTTCTTCAAGCGAATAGGCGTTACTCCCCGTCAATATCGTGCTAATCATTTTAAGGGATTGGAGTAAGTTTTAATTGTTAATAACTAGAACATGAAACAAAAAGGAGGGTGTATCATAAGTTAATGATTCACCCTCCTTTTTGTTTTTACAAACTATTGCGAGTTACCTCTTGAAGTAGTTTCTCAATGCCTGGTGGCGGATACTCCTGTTCAATCTGCGTATGGTCAGATTTCGTATCTGGCGAACTCGCTCGCGTTTGAGCCCCATATCTTCAGCAATTTCAGCCATCGTTTCTTTAGGAACACCTATACCATAGAATTTGGTGATGATTTCTTTCTCTCGTGGCAATAAATCTGCAATGCTTTCTGCCATCTTTTTCTTCATCATTTCTATATTCAGGGTATCATCTGCAATCTTTACATCCGGATCGTTTAATATGTCTAATAGGGTATACGGATTGTTTGCGCTTAGTGGCGCATCTACAGATACAGCCTTGTCTGCGTTTCTTGGGGCAAATTTCTTCTGGTCTTTCGGTAAACGATAAAGTCCTGATTGTTTATCGATGGCCTGTGATATAGCCTTGTGAACGAATGGACCAGCATAAGCCACAAAATCGGTGCCCCGGTCGGCTTGGAACTTTTTGGCTGCCATAAGCATTGCCAGCGTTCCTTCGCTAACCAAGTCATCAAACTCAACGCCTTTACCTTTATACTGGTTGGCTACTGATTTTACATAGTTTAAGTTCTCACTAACTATCTTGTTTATTTCTTTTTCTGTCATATCCAATAATTCTTTTTGCAAATATACATAGAATAATTCAAAAAAGCAAGTATTTTGCGCATTTTAACCAATCATTTTGGTTTCCACATATTATATATGTTTCTATGACTTGCATAAAGCTGCATATGGACAGTATTCGCAACGATGCTTATCATCTGTAGGTCGGAATGGTTGGTCCTTGTCAAAGATGTTGGCGATGAGAACTTTCAGTTGTTTCATAAACTCTTCTTCGTATACATCTATGCTACTGATGAGTTCCTTGCCCATTTTTAATGTCGGATCATAATCTTCTGCTCCTGCATTTTGTATAAACAGCAAGCCTGGAGATACGGGCTCTTGAGCCGGATTCAGATTCCTGTTGTGGCTTACAATAATCGAGTAGAGCATAGATTGTAAATAATAATCTGTATGCTTGTTGAGCATGGATGGATCAAACACTTCGCTCAGTTCTCTTGGACGTGTTGTTGAAATACGTCCTGTTTTATAGTCTATTACGCGGATTCGTTCTGCAAGATTATTGCCATTTGCATGACCGTTAGCTGCAACAGCGTCCAGTCGGTCGATAAAACCTCCTATTGACGGAGATAAATTGCCGATACTTGTTTCTACTTCGACGTCAGTTTTTACAACCAGCTCTAATCCGAGTATGGTGAATGGAGCCTGTCGCATATCTATCGTGACAAGTTGCCGGATATATCTTGCTATTACTTCTTTATTGATCAGTTGCAGACCATTATATTTTGGACGATACCCTGCAGCGCTAACTTTAAAGAGTTCTTCTCTGAACGCCTGATCAACCAGGCGATAAATCAGAGATTCGTCTTTTAAGGCTTGCTCTAGTTGCTCTTTTGATACAACGATAGGACGAGTCAGTTTGAGTTCTCCTTTACCGTCGGTTGTCAGAGCATCGCTGCTTGCTAATCCCAGATAGAACAGTTCTGCTGCCCGATGGAATATATTTCCAAATACTTTGTTGTCTACTTCGTCCTCATCCATTTCATCTGGCTCAATCAGTCCTTCTACATATTTATAGTAGAATTGCTTTTCACATCTCAAATAGGTATTCAAAAATGTTGGCGTAAGCATTTTCAAATTCTTGAGCTGGCTGAGCGCATGCAGTTTTTTCTCTATTGGTTCATAAGTAGGACGCAGTGTGTTTTGTCCTGCGACCAAAGAAAAGCGCTCGATGTCATGATGGCTTTCTACCAGGAGTTGTAGCATAAAACGGCTCATCTCACCCGATTGGCCATCTTCTGTTGCGTTATTGTAACACAAAGTGATGTCGTGTGAGCGTTGGAGCAGACTGTGAAAATAATAGGCGTATATGGCTACTTTGTTATCTACCGTAGTCAAGCCGTATGCCTTTCTCAACGAATAGGGAATAAATGAAGCATCGTTCACACCTTTCGGCAGTTTCCCTTCGTTGCATGAGAGTACTAAGATATGCTCGAAATCCAGATTTCGAGTTTCCAATACACCCATTACCTGTATTCCTTCTGCAGGTTCACCATGGAAAGGAATACTTGTAGATTGGATGAGCTGTTGGATGAGTCGTTCCAGAGTGATGCAGTCTACTGCTAAGTCTCCTGTCTGGATGAGTTCTTGCAGACGGTTCAACAATGTATAGGTCCTGAAGAGCGATTCCTGGAATAAAGGATCGTCCTGTTCTTTACTATTCACACCTATTGTCTTCAAAATATCCAGCAGATACTGGATGAGTCTCAAGTTGTATTCATTTTCTGTTGCAGTCTCACCCAAATCTTTGAAAAGCAGTGACAAGCCTTCATCACCATCCATGCTTAGGAATTGGCGGGTAGGATAGAACTGCTTCTGCTCGTCAAGAGCGCTCAAGAGTTTGCTATAATTTTGAGAAATATAGCGTGTGTATGGATGACGGAGCACCATGAGCACATTATGTAAGCGATAGTTGTTACTATGCTTGGGATGACCTATGCCCTGCAACTTGATGAGCTGTTGCAGCAAACTGTAGAATGGTGTCTGTTGAAGCGGATAGCCCAATGTTATATTATATGCTAACTTGTCGTTCTCAGAATAATCTGGCAACGACTTGATGTCTTCGTTTGTAGGAAGACTATGTATAACACTTTGCAACAATCCTTCATCGGCTAATACTATAGCCACTTTTTTTCCATATTTATAGCGTTTCTTTTCTTTAAGCCATTGGTTTACATAGCGGGCCTGAATGTTTTCAGTTGATGCCGAAATGTATGTAATGTCTTTATTGTTATCAAAGTTATGATAAATTTCACGAAGATCCTGAGGAGGCATATCATTCAATTCGTTAGGATAATATTTGAGATATTCACGAATGTAGTGACCTGCCTCATGATTGTTTTGCATATAATAGTCATCGTAGTCCCAATAGAAATGTGCTTTACCCTCTTTCATCAAGCGGTCGCAGAGTTTCCGTTCTACTACTTGCATCATATTAAATCCGATAAAGAGATATTTCTTGTGTCGGAATTTGATGTTTTCATCATTTACAACTTTCCTGTATAGAGCCCCCTCATAAGCCAATCCTTGTTCTTCAAGACGCATGTTGAACTGCTTATAGATATCAAGAAAATGGCTCCATAATTGTAGAAATCTCTTTTTGAGTTCTGAGTTGTGATCATCGTTGAAATTGCTGAAAAATTTCTTAATCAGCGTTTTCTGTTCTTCTGTAAGATATGAGATGTCATCAAGTTCATGTATATTGCTAAGATTGGCAAAGAGTTTTTCTGCTTCTGCCATGTTTTTATCAATATCGTCAAAATCTGTGATAAGAAGTTGTCCCCATCCATAAAAATGGTCTAGGGTCTCATCAATACCAGTGCAGACTACGAATGTTTTATGTAAATCGCAAACAAGTTTGATTGGGTCTCCAACTTTCAATGTGCTATGTTTGCGAAAAAGGTCGCTGATTGTTATGTAAGATGGCGACCAGATAGGGTGATCAGTCAAACGGGCCAGACTCTCGTTGAGGAAAAGAGCGGCGCGTTTATTTGGAAACACGACGGCAATGTCGCTGAGATTGTTTCCGTATTTCTCGAGAATATCTCTTGCTACATATTTTAAAAATGCTTTCATATCTTAATGGACTTTTCAATGTTTGCAACTGTTCTTTATGTTGCCCTACTTTTTGGAAAGGGGCAATAGAACCATATTATTTTATTACTTCAACTATTCTGTTAGGGTATACATACCATAGATAACCTTTTACTCGGTGATGTCCCATACTTTTTAACAAGCCGATGTATTTTCTAACCTGTTCATGGTGTTCTACTTTCTGTTTACCGAATTTGAAGTCTACCACGATGGTTTCTTTTCTTGAGTTTTGCATCACGCGGTCTGGACGGTATTCTGCCACTTTTCCATTTTCAACTGTCAGGATAGAACATTCATTTAGTATGGTCAGTTCCTTATCAAACCATTTTGCGACCTTTGGTGATTCAAGTCTTTTCCTGATCATCTCCTTTATTTTCTCAGGTGTGAGATATTGATCGTATAAAAGTCCGTCTAACTCCAACTGTTTCAGGGCTCCATCAATATCATCAACCGTGCGGATTGTAGAAAAGAGGTTGTGCAAAATGGTACCCATTTTGATATAAAACTTCTGTTGTTCTTCAGTTTCATCACGCTTTATAAAGTCACGGCTCTGGTTACTCTGTCTGAATTCTGGCATTTCAGGCGTAACATTTATTTTAATTTCTAAAGGTTGAGAATAGGCTGAGAGCACGTTTGTATCCTTCTTCTCGTTTGATTTCTTGGAAGAATCAGGTACATATATTTCATTATAGCAGAAAGATATGTCATCTGTTTTGGCATCAGAACCTATTCCTGTTAACTCCATCTTTACATCATTAGCTTCAAGTCGGCTGGCTACCTTGTCGAGTACAGATTCGATAATGGCAGAACGATATGCACTATTAGCTCGTTTGCCAATTACAATCAGGTTGTGGCTGGCACGTGTGAAGGCTACATAAAGCAGATTCAAATTGTCGACTATGTTTTGCAGATGTTCATGATTATAATCTGCTTCATATATACTTTGCTTCATCAGTTTAGCACTGAAATCTATAGGTACCAGTGGAAGTTCGTTGTATGGAGCTTCTTGCGGTGTGCACCAGATAGTGTTGGCTTTTTCTAGTTGCCAGTCACAGTAAGGCATGATAACATGATCGTATTCCAGTCCCTTACTCTTATGTATAGTAAGGAATCTGATACCTCCATCGCCATCGCTATGAATGCTTTTTTCGTGAATACGGTTATCCCACTCTTTCAGAAATCCTGTGATATCACTACTGTTATCTGTGAGATATTTACTTAAGCAATCATAAAAAGTACAGATGTAGGCAGTTTGCTTGATCATGTCTTTTATTTCGCCAAGTTTAAGTTCTGCAAAAAGGCGTTCTGTGAGATCGAACAGTGGCATTTCCAGATACTCAGAACGATTGGTCAAAAGTTGTTCCGGCATATTTCCAGCTACAGAATACGTGTCACAAAACTTGTTGAGAGTTGCTAATGCAATATTGTCATTTGGGTGTACCAGTATGTAGAGAGCGTTAACCAATGTGCATACTGCTTGGGAGGCATCCAGCCTGAATGCCTCATCAGAAACCAACGGATAGTCGGAATGGTTCATAAAATACTCAGCAATGTCCTGTATGTTACGGTTGCTTCTTACCAGGATTGCTATTTTGTTGCAAGGAACACCTCTTTCAACCAACTTGTCTACAGTGTCCAGTGTGGTTTGCATCATTCTATCTTCAATATTTTCACCGCCCAGGAGCTGGATACTGATAGATCCATTAGGAACAGAATGGTGGTCTGGTACTTGCTGGCAGACATCGCTATATGCGCTTTCCAGCTGTTTACATTCCTCAGGACATTTATCTTTCAGGTCTTCAATCTCCAATTTTACTGCTTCTGTGAAAAAAGCATTGTTAAACTCAATGATGTTTCTATCAGAGCGGTAGTTGGTACCCAAAGTTTCTATGCTTACTTTTTTCGCGCTTTTATTAAATTCTTTATCAATATTATTGAGCAGTCTCCAATCGCCGGATCGCCATCTGTAGATACTTTGTTTTACGTCACCAACAATGAGGTTGCCAGCATTTTCTCTACTCATGGTTTCTTCGAGCAGCACTTTAAAGTTCTTCCATTGGATGGTGCTAGTATCTTGGAACTCGTCAATCATTATATGGTCGAGTTGAGTGCCAATCTTTTCAAAGATGAATGGCGAATCGCTATCCTTTATCAGTGAGTTGAGCAAGGTCTGAGTATCGCTCAAAAGGAAACGGTTTGCCTCTCTGTTCATCTCCCTGACTTTTTTATCTATGCTTCCCAAAAGTCGGAGCTGATTAAGATGCTTTATGGTCAGATCGGTACTTTTGAAGATTCGGGTGAGTCTTGGACGATTATCTTCTGCAAACAGCAGAATAGGGTAGAGCACCGATTCTACATAATTGAAGATATCAGTACAATTTTTTACATCAGATTTTTTGACCCATGCTTCCGGACTTTCCCGACATTTACAGAAAGTATCATTATGTAGATCATCATCACTGTATTTGCCATTTTTCAGCTTGTTGAAATAGCTCCAAATACCTCTCGTTTTTCCTGCTAAGTCGTCTGACGTAAAGCCTTCTTCTTCAAGGGAATCGAAAAAAGTAGCAGCAATTTCTTTAAGCTGCTCTTTTGCCTTATTGCGCATTTTTTTCATTCGGTCGGTAAAATCCTTGAAGAAATCTTCTTGTTCCATCAATTCTGTCAACTTGTTGGAATGAGCTTTGTAATAATCCTTGAATATGTTCTCACCGAATTTCTTGATCTGTCCTATAACATTCCAACTCTTATCATCATCAATATTTTCTTTGATATAATCCATAATCCAGAAAAGTAGACGATCGGTATCTTCAAGACTTTCTATAAGTTCATCAACGGCATGCTGTTCTATTTGATAGTCATTGAGTTCTATCCTTAAATTGGCAGTCAGATCAAGTTCACGTGCAAGATTTCTCAATACACTCTGAAAGAACGTATCGATGGTCATAACCCGGAAATAGTTATAATTATGTATGAGCAAATGCAGGGCAGATTCTGCATTTTTCTGAATTTGTTTGGATGAAAGATAGGGTAAAGCCTGCTGTATTTGATTTACATAATCGTTTGCTTCTGGTAGTCCGTGTGCAATTTCGTATAATTTTCCTAAGATACGCATTTTCATTTCTTCAGTAGCTTTGTTGGTGAAGGTTACTGCAAGAATGGTTCTGTAGGAAGCAGGATTAGCTATCACGAGTGTCATATACTCGCGAGCCAAAGTAAATGTTTTACCTGATCCTGCACTTGCTTTATAAACAGTTAGTTGTGAACTCATATTTTGATTTTTTTATGATGTTATTGATATTGTGCCCTAGAAATCATGTTTTATCCATGCTTTTATGAATATTACCAATCTCTAAATAGTTCAAAACCGAAGCGACAGCCGATGCCATTAAACTTCGTGTTTTTGAAGGCTGCAAAGAATCCTAATGTAATAGCTCTTGTTGTTACTCCATATCCCCATTCTGTATATGGGTGTAAATGGTTTACAACAAGACTGCTTACATACAGACGCTCTGCTTCTATATATTTCCCAATCAGGGGGAGCCATGCAGTTGCAATCATGGGAGCTTCATAAGTGAAATTTCCGCGAACGTAATAATCACTGGCATTATACCATTGGGATGGCAGTAATTCGAATTCTCCACTCCAGCTATCATTCCAGCCTCCAGGAATATTGTCGTCATGGAAATTGGTATAGTCAACGAAGTCCCAATGATCACCTTTGCGGGTATAAAAGCCAGCTCCTAACCTTATAGAATATGATTGACGGCGTGATGCTTGAAAAATAGTTTGTGCATCTGCTTCAACCCGTTCGTAGTCTATGTTTGAACCTAGTAGGTTTTTCCATCCCTTTTCATAGTCTATTTTAAAGATAGAGCCTTTCTTACCCCATGGTAAGAGTTCTAAAGCTACAGCTGGTGCTACTGACACATATTTGCTTGGGTAATTAAACAGTTTATAGAAACTTTCTACTACAGCTTTTCGTTGATGTGAAACTAAACCTACTTCAAAACCAACATAGTCGTTGAAACTCCAGTGGTTAGTAAGACGAAGGTAATCATCTTTAAACTCTGTCAGTTTCCTGTTGTTTGCCTCAATATCTGTTGAGATTTCCGGTAATGACAATCCCGGATATTCTGAGAATAGTGGATATAGAAAATCGTTATCTTCAGGTTTGCTGATGCCCAACATCTTTCGTGCAACACGATTGTTCGATATTCTATTACCATTACCGATTTCTAACTTCAGATATCCATTGTGCTTCTGGTTATAGTTGAATGTCAATGGTATATTGAAATAAAATCTGTGTTGTTTCATACTGTAACCTCCTTTAAAGCGAAGCCCCAATTCCAGATTTTCTGTAAACCTGTAGCCTCCCTTCAGGTCAAACTTGTATACAATTCCTTTTCGCTCGGAGTATCCCATATAGAGTGGGTTGAGAATAGGACTGATACGGAAGTAGCCTTGGTTTTGCTTTCCGAAGCCTTGGGAAATCCTGTTTAATACATTGTCACCGATAACATCCCAAAGTATGTCTTTTGCAAAGTTTTTCTCTGGTGTGTTGTTATTCAAGGAATCTGTTATTTGTTTCCTTTTTTCGTAGAATTTTTTGTATATGTCAGCCTCATCTTGGTTTAACTCAATTGGGCGCACTTTTGCCATTAATGCTGTGTCGGCAACATTATTGAGTGAATCACTTAATATTTTCGGCAGTCCGTATACAGTTGTATACATGCCCGTTATCTTGTTACCCATAAAACTGAAGTTGGCTCTCATGCTGCACCTTGCAGGAGAAAGTGAACCAAAGCCGTCTTTACCCATAATAATAGAGATATAGAAACGGGTCATATCATATTCGCCCTCAAAGTCTACCATGCTTATCTTTCCGCTTTGGGAATCAACAATGGCACGTGCTTCAATAACTTGGGTGTTTTTGAGACGTGGATATACGTAGACTTGTGCTTTGCCGAATGGTAATTGGGTGACGGCATATTTATAATATCTGCGATTCTTATAGTGGAAAGGAGAAAGAATATTAGTTTCGAAAAGTGTTTCTCCATATACCGTTGGAGTCATGTATTTCAAAACTGATGACAATGTGTTGCTTCTATGCGGAATGGTGCTTATGTTCAGCAAACGCTTGGCAACTGGTCTGCCATTTGCGTCTAGCGTCATTTGGTTATAATACTCGCTGATGAATCTTCTGCCACCCCCATGAGCCACCGCATACATTGTCGGTACTAGCATGAGCGTTGCATTACGTTTGTTTGTTTTGATTTGAAATTTAGTGTAGGCATAACTCTTGTGCTCAGCTCTACCTGTTGTGTCAACCGATTGTGAATATTTAAATACCAAACACATCACCGAGTCACTAAAGGCGTCTCTCGGTGACATTCTTCTTGCATGTGCTGCAAAAGCCATCATGCAGAAGATAATCGTCAAAATGATGTGTGTTTGATATTTCTTCATCTATTATGAGTTAAGATGTTACTTGGCAGAAAAACTATGCCAAATATTTTGGACTGCAGCTTTCCTAACCAAGATATTTCATAAGGATTCCTATCTTCCCGGATTCTCTCAGTTTGGTGATGCTTTTTTCTCTTATTTGGCGAACTCGCTCACGGGTCAGCCCCATTTTATCACCAATTTCCTCGAGTCCTTTTTCGGTTTCCCCAATTCCGTAGCATGCGCAGATAATTTTCAGTTCGCGATCCTTGAGGCAAACTTTTAAAACCTGTCTTAGGTCTTGTGCCATACTTTCATGGTCAACCTGCTTGTCAGTTCTGGCATCGTCTCCGCTTGCCATTACATCTGCCATAGAGTTGTCATCGTCATCACTGAATGGAGCATCGATGCTTACATGATGACCACTGGCAGCCATGCTCTGAGAAATCTTGTCCTCGTCAACACCCGTTCTGGCAGCAAGTTCTTCAACGCTTGGACGGCGTTGGTTTTCCTGCTCAAACTTATTAATTTCCTGGTTTACCTTATTGAGTGATCCTACTTGGTTGAGAGGAAGTCGAACAATTCGGCTTTGCTCTGCTATTGCCTGTAAAATACTCTGACGAATCCACCATACAGCGTATGAGATAAATTTGAACCCTCGTGTTTCGTCGAAGCGTTCTGCAGCTTTGATGAGTCCGATGTTTCCTTCGTCAATCAAGTCTGTCAAGGTGAGTCCCTGGTGCTGATATTGTTTTGCTACCGACACCACAAAACGTAAGTTGGCTTCAATCAACTTATTTTTTGCTCTTTCGCCAGCTCTACCTCCCTTGCGGATAGCTTGAGCCAATTCTATTTCTTCATCAATAGAAACCATAGGGGCTCTACCTATCTCTACAAGATATTTGTCGAGGGCTTCACTATTACGATTGGTTATACTCTTTTGTATCTTAAGCTGTCTCATTATCTTTCCTCTTAGTTACACATTGCACAATTGGCGCAAAGATAATAAAAATATTGATACACGACTAGAATTATAACTTACTTTAACGTAATTAACCTAACTTACTCATTTAAAGGTTATTTTACGGTCTTGTTCTTAACAAAACTTTGAAAAGCGTCATCGTATCCGTTAAACACGTTGATGTCTACCTCTCCATGTATTCCTGCTACTCTTCCGTCGGGGCAGAGTTGCCAATATACCAATCGGATGTCTGGTTTATACTCTCCATATCGTGCAATCCAAACCTGGTAGTTATGTTTCAGATCGGGAGCCTTTGGCAGATAGCGATTTACGAAAGTTTGGCTGATGTAAAGAATAGGCTTAACACCTGTTGCTCTCTCTACTATTCTAAGCCAAGTTCTAATGCGTGCAAACAATACTCCAGACCCTCCCATTTTCTTGATTTGACTAGGAAGCGGTTCAACATCAAGAACAGGAGGAAAATCGCCTTTCCTAATGATACTGTGTTTCAGAAAGTGTCGTGCCTGTTCGACAGCAGGTGTTATGGTGGTAAAGAAGTGATAGGTTCCAACCTTGTAACCATGTGCTTTTGCATCACGATAATCTTTTCTATAATATGGATTTAACATCGATTTACCTTCTGTACTCTTGATATAGATGAAGCGAATAGGGAAGTTTACTGTTCCTGACACTGTCTTTTTGCTGAGACGTCCAAGATGTGTAATGCGTAAACGGTTCCAGTTGATAGCATATTTTTTTCTGCCTTTTCCATGCTGGTATTTGCTCAGATCAATGCCATAAATACGTTCCGATGTATATACGAGTCTTTCGCCTTTATAGCGGTCATTTTTCCATTCGCCTATTCGTAAAGGCTTCTTGGGAGCAATGCTGAATCCGAACCCTTCACGTTTCCCGTTTTTCCAGTAACCTTCATAATAGGTTCCATCGTATCCTTGCCAGCATCCATGACCGTTTGGTTGATAGATACTGTCGGTTGTACCCCGATAATATCCTAGAGAATCAGGTAAGAGGGTATAATCAATAGAGCGTCGAAGTGTGACTCCATGAGCTGTTGCTAAAGATGCTGCAAGTTGAGGTGAAATAGCTTTAACCCCTTCAGGAGTTGTTTCTGAGAAAAGTTGGAATGTGTGGCTTCCTTGTGCAGTTTCTCCATTCATTGCTTTGATGAGTTTGCATGCCTGACTCTTCCATTTTCCGTTCTCGTCTCTATAATAGGCTTGATATGAAATGGAGCGTTTCAACTTGAAATGTCCCTTTTTCTGTACATGTTTCAGGGAGTCAATCAGTTTCTTGGCAGAATCGCGTAGTTCCAGTTCGTGTTGGGTATAAGCGCAAATAGAGTTGTAGCCTACATCCAGAACAGAATGAGAGTGAATATAATAATTCAGTTCTCCAACTTTCCATTTGGAGTCTCTATACAAACTGTCTAAAGAATCAACTTTCTCTTTAAAGATGCTGTCCGCATCTTTGCCAAGATAGTGATTCCGGCTGATGCTGTTGTTGTAGCAGGCGGCAAGTCTTCCTTCACATGAAGGAATCAACGCCCAACGGTTCATAAAGTTGGCAGCCAGTGTCGTAGTGTCTTCGTCGAACCGGAGTATTGTTTTTCCATTTTGAATTAATTCATAGTGACTGTATACTTTTATGTTTGCTTTTGCCTTGTTCACTCTATCACTTGATGGGTTCAGGCAATAATAGCTCCATGTGCTGGCGGCAGCCAGCAGAATGAGAACTAAACTTGTGATATATAATATTTTCTTTTTCATTTGATGATGACCTCCAATATTTTCTTGGTGGCTTCGGTAATCTTTGTTTTTTCAGACGTACGTTCGCCGATAAGCCAGATGATTTCACCTTTACTATCAGTTAATACATGCTGTGTCTTCTTTTGTATAAAGTCAAATTTCCTATCGGTCATATAGTCACTCAACAGTTTGCTACCCTTCATGCCGAAAGGTTGAAATCTGTCGCCTTCTTTTACCAGTCGGTAGGTGAGGGGAAAACTGACTTTTTCAGCATCCAAAGTGATACATTGCGATTCTTTGCTTGGCATGAAGTCACCCATATGCGAGAAGATTCTTATCTTGATTTGGGTTCCTTCGTCCATGTTGTAAATGCCTTCTTCTGGCAGTCGGAACGCTCTTTGCTCCTGAATGTTATTCAAGTCTTTTATGTTAGAGATCAACAGCTGTTCTCTGTCGATGACTATCATATAGTCTTCGTTTTTCCAGATTTTACCGACACCACGATCCTGACTGAAGAGGCTTTCACAGATGTCATCAATGACATTGCCATGAAAACCATATCTGCCTAATTCTTTATGGAGTATGAATTCCGGACTTGGAGCATTCATGACAGATACTTTAGGGATATATATAACTTTCCTATAAGAGTCGGTTGTACTGATGCTATCCATGCTCTCAAGTATACTTTTCGCTTGGCGTATGTATTTGGCAGTGAGAGCGATATTTTCACTTGCTGCCGGGTTGATACTTTCCAAAAGAGGTACTACATGATGGCGAATTTTATTTCTTAAAGCATCGTCTTCCAAATTTGTTGAATCTGTGACAAAATCTTGCTTTTTTTCTTTTAGGTATTGCAATATATCCTGTCGGCTGATGCAGAGAAGAGGGCGCAGAATATTTCCGTTTTTGGGGGCGATGCCTGCTAATCCGTCTACTCCAGATCCTCTTAACAGATTCAGAAGTAAAGTTTCTACATTGTCATCGCGATGATGGGCCACACATATGCCTCCTGCATGCAAGTCTTTTACTAATTGGGCAAAATAGCTGTAGCGTAAGTTGCGTGCAGCCATTTCGATACTTACCTTGTGCAAATGGGCATAAGCATAAGTATCAAAATGGATTCGAGACAAACTGATTCCCTGTTGTTGGCACAGATTTACACAAAATTGCTCGTCTCTGTCACTCTCTTCGCCGCGAAGGTGAAAGTTACAGTGCGCAGCAGTAATATTCAGTCCTATATTTTTCAAGATAAGCAATAGAGCGACGCTATCGGCACCTCCGGACAAGGCAACGATATATGGTGTTTGCCACTTGAACATACCGTGGTGAATAATATATTTTTTGACGATATTTTCAATTTTGTTCATTCTGTGATACTTTAAAAGTATATGATGTTTCTTATTACTTTCTGTTTTTCAAAAAGTCTTCTGCCCGCTGCAAATCTTCTGGCGTGTCGATGCCTACAGTTTCTACATCTGTAGTACCAACTTTTATCTTGTAGCCATTCTGCAGCCATCGAAGCTGTTCCAGGCTCTCTGCTATTTCTAGTGAACTTTGTGGCAGTTTGGTTACCTCTTTTAAAACTTCTTTGCGGTAAGCATAGATGCCCAAATGTTTCAGATAAGGAAAACTCTTGAGCCATTCTTCCTCTTCCTTTCCTCTTACGTATGGAATGATGCTGCGAGAGAAATACATAGCAAAGCCTTGATTGTCTACAACAATCTTTGGACTATTAGGATTTTTTACAGCTTCCATACTGGTAAAAGCTTTTCCTAAAGTGGCAATTTGGGTTGTTGGGTCATCAAAACACTGGCAGATGGTTTCTAATTGACTCTTGTCTACAAAAGGTTCATCTCCTTGAACATTGACAATGACATCCCAGTCTCCACCAATTTTTTCGATTGCTTCTTCTATGCGGTCAGTACCGCTCTTATGATCCTTGCGCGTCATAACAGCTTTACCGCCAAATGCTTCTACAGCATTGAAAATTCGCTCATCGTCTGTTGCAACATAGGCTGCTTCTAGACAAGTTGCTACTTTCTCATAAACATGCTGTATCACTGGTTTGCCATCTAACATGGCAAGTGGCTTTCCCGGGAAACGTGTTGATGCGTATCTTGCTGGAATAATTCCTATAAATTTCATAATCTTCTATATTTAAACCTGTTTACTATTTAATTCATGCGATTTGTTTAACTTCAAATAAAAAAAGTTGCACTTCCGCAGACGCAAAAGTACAACTTTATTTTGTATTCACCAAAAAACTTTTTGTTTTTTTTGAAAAACCTCAGAGAATATTTAATGTTCTCCCAATTTTTTTATTCGTATCTGATAGCCTCGATAGGGTCGAGCCTTGCTGCCTTCTTTGCAGGATACCATCCAAAGAAAACGCCAGTAAATGTACAGACTGCAAAACTCATAATAATGCTCCAAGGCTCTATTTGGGTGGCTATATGGAAGAAAGAGTTCAGACTGAGCGATAAACTAACTCCCAATATCACTCCTATAATACCGCCAGTTACAGAAAGTAAGATAGCTTCTATCAGAAACTGGTTCAAAATATCAATACCTCGTGCGCCAACACTCATTCGAAGACCTATTTCGCGGGTGCGTTCTGTTACAGATACATACATGATGTTCATGATTCCGATGCCGCCTACCAGCAGCGAGATTCCTGCTACGGATCCGAGCAGGATGGTGATTGTAGACATGGTAGAATTCATCATGCTTGAAATTTCCTCTTGAGAGCGGATATTGAAGTCATCTTCATCTGCTTCAGTAGTATCTGTTGCGTCTTTCAATTTGTGGTTGCGTCGCAATATTTCTGTAATCTGATCTTGGGCAGGTTGAGAAGCCTCTTCGGTGATAGCTGAGCAGACGATGCCTCCTAAATAGGTTTGTGCCATAATTCGCTTCATTACTGTTGTATAGGGGGCAAGTACCAAATCATCCTGGTCCATACCCATACTATTGTAACCTTTCTTCTTCAAGACACCGATTACTCTGAATGGAATGCTGTTAAATCGCACAACCTTACCGATAGGATCACTGCCATCAGGGAAAAGATAGTCGACTACTGTCTGTCCCAAAATACAAACTTTAGATGCAGCCTTAATGTCTGTATCAGTAAACATTTCTCCATCTGCCACTTTCAGTTGTCGGATGGAAAGATAGTCTTGGTTTACACCATAAATGGAACTTTGGGTGTTGTTGTTTCCGTAGATCCACTGTCCGGAACTGTTTACAGTAGGAGAAATAGCTGAGATATAATTACATTCGTCTTTGATGCTCTGATAGTCGGCTTGCTTCAGCGTCTCCATTGACGAAGCATCCTGTCTCACACCGCCACGCATGTCTGCACCTGGTGAAATCATAATCATGTTTGATCCCATCTCTGCGATGTTTGCCTTGATGCTGGCTTTACTTCCTTGTCCGATGGCAAGCATGGTTATAACCGCAGCAATACCGATGATGATGCCAAGTGCGGTAAGGAAAGAGCGCATTTTGTTGGCAGCTATGGCGCGGATGGCTATTTTGAAAAGATTCTGATAATTCATTTTACTTGTTGTAATGTTAAATGTTAAATGTTAAGTGTTAAGTGAAAACTTCGTTTGCTATTGGATGCTAAGTAATTTAACATTCAACACTTAACATTGAAAACTTATTCGTCCGTGTTGGCCGGCAAGGCTGCCAGACCTTCGGCTGCCGAGAGAATATGTTCGTTATAGGTGTCGCTGATGATGTGACCATCACGCAGTTCGATATTACGACTCGAATAATTTGCAATGTCTGGGTTGTGGGTAACGAAGATGATAGTTCTTCCTTCAGCATAAAGTTTCTGGAAGAGTACCAGAATCTCGAAACTGGTTCTGGTGTCGAGATTACCCGTTGCTTCATCAGCAAGTATCACAGCGGGGTTGTTGACCAACGCACGAGCTATGGCTACACGCTGCATCTGTCCTCCAGACATCTGATTACTCTTATGATAGAGCCGTTCTCCTAAACCAACAGCTTTCAGCGATTCGATAGCACGTTGCTTTCGTTCTTCTGCGCTTACGCTCGGGTTGTACATCAGTGGAAGTTCTACATTTTCTACACTTGTAGTCTTCGGTAGAAGATTGTAGTTCTGGAAGATGAATCCAATCTTTCGGTTTCTAAGAATGGCGCGATCATTACGTGACATCTTTCGTACGCTTACTCCATCCAGATAGTATTCGCCACTGGATGGGGTGTCGAGACAACCTAGCTGGTTCAGCAGGGTAGATTTACCTGATCCTGATTTACCCATGATGGTAACAAACTCACCTTCGTATATTTTAAAGCTTACACCTTTTAGGGCGTGGACAGTTTCCTCACCCACAAGAAAGTCGCGACGAACATTGTCGAGTTCTATCACAACTTTCTTTTCGCTGTTTGCTTGAATATTGTCGTTTGTCATACTCTTATTCCTTATTTTTTCTTTCCTCTAGGTCCAGGACCGCTAATCAAACCTTGACTTTGTTGAGGCTCCTCATTCTCTTCAGGGGTATTAACTATGATTTCAGTTACAATCTTCTGTCCCTTCTTCAAACCCTTGATAATTTCAGTATGTATACCGTCGCTCTGACCTATGGTTACAGAATGAGCTGTAAGGGTATTGTTAGCAAGAGTCCAAACTTTGTTTTTTCCTTTGCAGTCAACAATTTTGATATTCTTTCCCACAGTTTCCTTGGTTGGAGTAAAGCGGAGTGCTTTGTTGGCAACGGCAAGAATACCAGCACGTTCTTGTGTAAAGATGGTTACATTTGCTGTCAAACCTGGTTTTAATTTGAGATCTGCGTTAGGTGCAGAGATGACAACCTCGTAAGTGACTACATTGTTTGTTGTAGTAGCTTCCAGACGAACCTGTTTCACTGTTCCCTGGAATACATCGTCAGGATAAGCATCTACTGTAAAATTAACGCGGTCGCCTTCTTTTACGCCGCCTATATCTGCCTCGTCAACATTTGCAATCACCTGCATGTTGGTCAGATCTTTAGCGATAGTAAAGAGCTCTGGTGTATTGAAGCTTGCTGCTACGGTCTGTCCTTCCTCTACGCTTTTTGATATGACAGTTCCATCTATTGGCGATGTAATTGTAGCATAGCTCAGGTTGGTTTGGGCTTTCTGTACATTTTCCTTGGCCGAAGCTACTTGCTCTTTCGCCTGGCGATAGGTGAGAAGCGCATTTTCATAATCGTCAGCACTTACCAAACCTTTCTTATAGAGGGTCTGGTAGCGGCTCATGTTTGCACTCTGATAGTTCAAACTGCTTTGCGCACTTGCCAGGTTAGCTTTGGCAGTATTCAACTCGCTCATCAGGTTGGTTTTGTCGAGCTCAGCTATGACTTCACCTTTTTTTACCTGCGAATTGTAATCAACATAAAGTTTGTTTACAATACCACTCACCTGTGTACCAACCGTTACAGAAGTTACCGCTTCAATAGTACCGGTTGCAGTTACACTATTCTGTAATGTTTGTGTGGTTACAGCTTCCTGCTTGAAGTCTATTTGCTCTTCGTTTTTGCTTCCTGAGAACAGCCATGCTGCCACAGCTACGATGATTACCACAATCATGGCAATCCAGATTTTGCTGATTCTAAGTTTTTTCATAAAAATGTATGTATACCTATTAATGATTTGCAATATGTTTTTGGATGTTAACACCTATCTTTTCTTTAGATTCTGCCGTTTTGATAGAATTTCAACATGTTGATATTCAGAATGGTAAGATACTTTGCCTGAAGTTCGTTCTGCTTAGCCTTCAGAAGATTATCTTTGCCAGTTCTCAATTCTACGATGTTCTTTAATCCCAGTTTAAACTGCTCACTTAACAGATCGTAGCTTGTTTGGGCACTCTCGCTGCTCACCTTGGCAGCCTTAAACTGGCTTTGGTTTGTATTAGCCTGCAACCAATAGTTTTCGATAGTAGAGTAGAGCTTAGTTTGCTCATTCTTTATATCGAGCAAGATGCTTTCACGCTGAATGAGTGCTTTATTGACAGAAGTCTTGGTCTGTCGGTTATCAAAGAGAGGAATACTGACACCGATTCCACCACCCATGCTGAAGTTGGTTTTCATCTGACTGCCCCAACCGTTTTTATTCATGGATGTGGTGCTGGTCGTAGCTCCTGCATTTGCGCTGATGGTTGGCAACTTTCCTGCCTTTGCAATCTTGATGTTCAGATCGTTCTGGTCGAGTTGGTTTTGATAGCTCAAAAACTCAGGGCGATTCTGAAGCGCAGCTGTATAGACACTGTTCATTCCTGGGATAGAGGCCAGAGCCATCTGGTCAGTTGTGCTTGGAATAGCGATGTCGAAAGCTTCTTCACTGGTAATCTGCAGGATTTCCTTCAACTGTCGTTTGTAGTTCTTTACGTTGCTTTCAGCCTGCACGATGTTAAACTCATCTTGTGCTCTCTGTGCTGTAAGTTGTGCTAAGTCAGCTTGGCTCATCTTGCCAATTTTTACCATTTCCTTACCACGCTCTTCGTTTTGAACGCTCGACTGATAACTTTCTTTGTTTACGTTGATAGCCTCTGTAGAGTAGAGTATCTGTACGTAAAGTTGAGCTATCTGTTCTTGCAGGTTGAGGGCTTGTGCTGTCGAATCGAGTTGTGCCGCTTCCTTTGCCAGCTTGTTCAGTTTCACCTGATTTCTGTTTTTGTTTCCGTTCCAAATCGTGTAATTGCCCATCACGCTATAGCTGCCATTGTAATATACCTTGTCGATGGAAGCTTTGCTGAAACCTTCTCCACTGATTCCATTAGAAACCCAAGGCGTATAGTTTACACTTTGATTGGTGCTGGCAGAGAGCGATGGCAGAAGCGCTGACTTTGATTGCAGATAGTCCTCCTGAGCTGAAGCTTTTGTGAGTTGAGTCTTCTGCAGTTGAATGTTGTTAGCCAGTGCGTAACTGATACAATCCTGCAGTGACCATTGCTTAGCTTGTACAGCGATAGGAGCCGACATGATGAACAGCGCTACCGCCATGTTTTTAAAACTTGCGTTCATACTCTTTTTACTTTTTGTTTTCATCTTTACAGATCTCTTTGCATCTGTTCTGATTAAATGTGGATTAATGTTCTTACTTTCCATAATTGCAAATCTTAATAGGATACATCATTTTTAGCTTTGACGTAAGCGTCGCCTATAAAGTTGCAACTGATATGTGTTTTTGATAAAAATTACGCTAAAATCTGCTGAATAGCTTAGAATGAGCGATTTATGAGTGTTTCACCTCAATGGAGGTAATGATTTAGCAACGGTTCTAATTTCTGCAATCTGCATACGTTTGCTTACCTAACAACTCTTATTAACTGCAAAATTACAACAATAACACGAAACCGCAAGGGATTTTTGCAACTTTTACGGTTAAATTTCTGTAATTATATAATGTGGCATAATCGTAATCACCGAAAAAGATGTATTTTTGTAGGCAAGAATCATATAAAAACAAGACCCGATAGCTTGACGAATCAGAGGCTACCGGGAATCAACGCTACAAAGATAGTGCTTTTTCTTGTCACAACCAAGTAAATGAACGAATTTTTATGGAATATTTAGAATATGAACGAATCTTGTCTGCCAAACGAATGCAGAGATACAAAGATGCTGCAGATGGTGACACTCGCAAGGCTATGGCTTTGTATCGCTACAACTTACGTTTGTCACAGGAGATGTTTACAATAGTTAGCTGCTTTGAAGTGGCATTGCGTAATGCGATTGATAGTCTTTTGGTGCCGTCTTTGGGAGGGAATTGGTTGAAAGATTCCGTTCAAGACAATGGGATATTCTCCAATGGACGCATGAACGAAACGAGGAAAATCATAGAAAAAGCATACAACCGATTGAATAGACAAGGCATATACTCTCATTCCAAACTGATAGCAGAAATGGAATTCGGTGTATGGAAATATATGTATTCCTCACTGCAATATCGTGCGACAGGGCAATGTCTGTTAAGGGCATTCCCGAATAAGCCTCGTTCGTCAGCTGCTGTTCAATACAATAACGCCTACATATTCAACGAACTTGACAAGGTGAATAGTTTGAGAAACAGAATTGCGCACCATGAACCCATCTGTTTCAGACTTCATGCATCGGAAATAGACACAAGTTATATCGTCAATGAATACCAGAAAATTCAGACTTTATTCTCTTGGATGGGAATAGATTCTCGTTCAATGTTGTATGGGCTCGACCATGTGCAGAGTGTCTGTTCCAAAATCAATGCCTTAAAGTAAGGTACATTTATATTCTTTAACAAAATTTCGTGCAGTCATCAAGCAGTTGGTGTATCTATACCAAAATAGATAGTACGAAACAATTCGCTCATGGCTTCAAATATAACAACATTAGTAGAAAAAGCAAAACAAGGTGACGCTGACGCTTTCAGCACATTATACCAAATGTATTATCCTAAGATGAAAGGGATATGCATCAATATTCTTAGAGAGGACAAGGCTGTCGTTGACGACCTTGTCCAAGATGCTTTTATACTTGCGCTTGTTTCATTAAAAGACTTGAAGAATACTCATAGGTTTAGTCAATGGCTTACAAGTATCACTACTAACCTTGTATTGAAATATCAGGAGAAAGGTAAGAGATACGATTTCATTTCCTTGTCTGAAATAGAGGATGAATTTAGTTCCGTATTGGAAGATGACAACACTTCCAGGCAATCAATTTCGTATGAGGAAATAATGTCAGCTATAGACAGTTTGCCTGAAGGGTATAAGAAAATATTCAATATGTCTGTTTTGGATGGCTTGTCCCATCAAGAAATCAGCGAATTACTTGATATTGCTCCACATAGTTCTTCCTCACAATTGTCAAGGGCAAAGGCTATGCTGCGAAACATATTGTCTCCAAGAACTATGCTTATCATCGTATTGGCGTTGATAGTCATCCCAGTATATAGATATTTTACAGCAAAGAAGAAACTCGTTTCTGAAAATGATGTGAATATAGTTCGAACTCGAAAGTCTAATGAAGACATTACGCCTATACAAAAGAAGCCTAATGTTTCTGTTAGTAGAACGCAAAACGCTGTTTTGTGCTCTAATCATCGAAGTGTTCAACAGGGAAAGAACATTGTAATAACTGTTGGTGATTCGATTAAGACAGGTCAAAATGTAATACTCGAAATATCCGACTCTTTGCAGGAGAACCAATATGTTTTGGCTGATAACAAGCGAGATAGTATCATCAAAAAAGATTCTGTCTATACACCTATTCCAAACGAGGAAAGATGGATTGCGGATGATACAAGGACCCACAAGAAAAGTAAATGGCAATTACTCGCAGCTGGTTCTTTGGGTACTACTCTTGCGCAAAATGTTTATAAGATTATAACAAGTAGCAATAACAATATTGGAAGTTCGCAACCTTCTGGACCAGACCAACCAACGACACCCGACCAACCATCAGAAAAGAGTTTTACGACTTGGGAAGAATATGCAGAATATCTTCATCGCTTAACTCCAACTGACCCAACGGCGGAAAATGTTGCCATGATGGATATTGCCGATAACAATAAGGGAAAAATAGAAGAGTATGAACATCATGACAAACCAATAACTTTAGGATTGGCAGTGAATAAGAACATAGGAAAGCATTGGAGTTTAGAAACTGGGCTTCAATACTCTTACTTGAAGTCATACTTCACTCTTGGTACTGGCAATTACCGTGTTGACAAGGAACAAAAGTTGCATTACATAGGTATCCCTATCAAGCTCTCGTACCAATTCATGGCGTACAAGAGACTGTCGGCTTACGGTTCTGCAGGAGCAAGCATTCAGATACCATTGTCTGGAAAGACTTATGCTGATTATGTAATAGGAGGAAAGTCTGGCTATACAACGGATTGGAAGACAATACCTTCTATACAGTGGACTGTAAACACTAACATCGGAATACAATATCAATTTGCACCAAAGTTGACATTGTTTGTTGAGCCAACGCTGAATTGGTACATTCCGAATGGAAGCGAAGTCAAGAACACTTGGACAGAACGTCCATTTACATTGACTGTGCCTTTCGGTATTAGGCTCTCTTGGTAAGAAAGTATCATTTTGCATGCAGTCTTTATGGATGATCTGTATCTATATATACAGAAAAGTCAAAAAATAAGATACATGCAAAAAAGACATACAGATAGAAAGATGTATTTCCGTGACTTGGAGATAACATCTAAGGAGTTTTACATCAACTACTTGTCAGATTTTACGGAACTGACACCAAAGAGTAGAATTTTGGAGGTAGGCTGTGGTGAAGGAGGAAACTTAGTTCCCTTTGCACAGTTGGGCTGCAGAGTGACAGGTATAGATATTGCCGAATGCAGAATTAAAGATGCCAAAGCATACTTTTCTGAAATCAGCAATCATGCCACATTTGTATGCAGTGATTTCATGCAATATCCTGTTCCATGTAATGAAGAGGATAAATATGACGTGATACTATTACATGATGTGATAGAGCACGTACCAACAAAAGAGCCATTTCTTGCACACCTCAAAAAGTTTTTGAAACCTACAGGTGTGTTGTTTGTTGGATTTCCTGCATGGCAAATGCCTTTTGGAGGACATCAGCAGATTTGCAGAAGCAAACTTTGCTCCCATCTGCCATTTATTCACTTGTTGCCAAACTCCTTATACAAGTTGTTACTAAAAACGTGTAATGAAGAAACAGGTACAATAAAAGAACTGATGAGCATCAAAGAATGCCGCACAAGCATTGAGTTATTCGAAAGTCTTATACACAAATGTGGGTTTGTTGTGGTTGACCAAAAACTTTGGTTCATCAACCCTCATTACAAGCAGAAGTTCCACCTTACCCCACGCCTCTTGCCACATTGGGTATGGAGAGTGAAGTATATCAGAAATTTCTTCACCACTTCATGTTGGTATATATTAAGCTTAGGCAATAAATAGAAGTTATGCTCGTTAGACATATATAAAATTATAGAACAATGAAGAATATATACTTAACTCTATTAGGAGCATTCTTTACCATGCTCCCTTGTAAGTCACAAACGTTGTCTGATGGTAAGGTTTGGAATTTTGTGCAAAGAATGTATGAGCATGAAGACATCGAAAGAGCATATACGGTTACTGTTTGTGGAGATACTATAGCCAATGGACTGTTGTGCAAAAAACTTGTAAAGGTTTACCATGATACTCCCAATATACAAACAGCCTATGCAGTATTTGAAAAGGACTCAAAAGTATATGGCGTATATGGCGAGCAAACTAAATTGCTTCTGGATTTCTGTTTGGGCGTTGGAGATAAAGCCAATGATGTTGGTAGCGTCATTTCGGTTGACTACATAGATATAGACAATGTGCAACATAAACGAATTACTGTTGACTATGGTACTTACAATTACCAAAGTTATCTTGTAGAGGGTATCGGATTGAGTAGTACAAAATATACCTCCAATGAACTAAACTCTTACTATGAAGTTTTAGTTTCAGTATATGAGAATGGAAAATGTATCTTTAAGGATAGTGATTTTACGAAACAAACAACTGGGATAGAGCGTACTCCACAAATAGAAGAAAAAGGAAACTCTACGTTGTATGACCTTTCTGGAAAGCAAGTTCTTGTACCTCAAAAAGGACATATTTATATAAAGGGGAATAAGAAAGTTATACATTAAAAGTATATTCATAAAAAATCCATGAGGGTGCTAAGCATACCCTCATGGATTTTTATAATCTTATACCTTTACGTTGTGGGGATAGATGTAATCTTAGGTTATTCCATTGCTCCTTAAACCATTCAACAATAGGTTGTCTATTGACATACAAAAACAATTGGTTCGGCTTAGTGGAATCAGAGAACACTTTGATTTCAGCATTCTCCACATTGAACATTCTTCTATGCTCCTCAGAATAGAACGAACCGCTAAAGCTCAATGCCTTCCCCATTAGGAGAACTCCGATTTGCTCAGCTGTGAAGCCAATCTTCTGGCACAATTTTTCCATTTGTAAGTGTGCCTCCAACATCGGAAACCAACGTTTGGCTTTGCCGATGATGTCGTTGAGCATCGTTACCTCCGTGGAGTGCTTGCTCTCCAAATTCGCAACCTCCGATTGGTGCTTCCGCTGCATCTCGTCAAGCTGTTTGCTGTGACTGTCCTCCATTTGCTGCACCTTCTCATGGAGTTCGTCAATGTATTGCTCTCGGTCAGTCACAAGCTCGCACAACTTTCGGTTGTGTTGCTCAACCTCCTTCAATTTTCCACTGCCCAAAAGAGAACCAATCTTCGACACAAAGGCAGCCTTTGCTTCCGTCTTGGCAGCCTGTAGCTTCTCCGTGTTGATTTCACTCTTGGTCTGTTTGAGCAGTCGCTCCGCTTCCTCCACATCGGATTGCAACAGTTTCATGCAGTTTTGAAGTCTCTCCGTCTCTCGCTTGATGTTACGATAATACTGTGCCGTGGTGGTATGCCTCGCATCCGATCCACGGACACCTCGCTTCAAGCCATACTTGCCCATGGCTTCCGCATAACTGTCGTGATAGCCAACCATCTTGTCACGGTTGAGCACATCATCGGCACACAACCTCACGGCATTGGCTTTCTTGCGGTATGTCCGCTTGCCTTCTTCCGCTGTCTTGT